>JFBN01315891.1_pt1 | contig 32620 bp, 23 predicted proteins | sample 768741 | NCBI WGS metagenome assembly JFBN01 (sample SAMN01983846, study PRJNA193217) | chicken gut metagenome | biome: terrestrial biome; isolation source: ceca of Broiler chicken | host: Gallus gallus | place: United Kingdom: England | collected 2010-09-07
TGCCACAAGAAATACTGTTGTTTTCCATAGCAATGGCTACCGGGGCAGCTATTGTTGCGAGCCAAGCTCTAATAAGCGGTTCATTTTCCATATTGAGTGAAGCTATGAACTTGAATTTCTGGCCTCGTATGCGTATTAAGCACCCTACCAACGTAAAAGGTCAGTCATTTATTCCAATGGTAAACCTTGTAATGTATATTGGAGTAATATTTACTATATTGTTGTTTCGAGATTCCACCCACATGGAAGCCGCTTATGGACTTGCCATAACTATTACAATGTTGATGACAACATTGTTGTTGGGATTCTATTTGCATATGCATAACATTCCACGCATTCTATCAATACTGTTTGTCGGCGGATATTGTGTTATTGAAGGTATTTTCCTTGCTGCAAACCTGTCCAAATTTATGGTCGGAGGTTGGTTTACGCTGTTAATAGGTGGATTATTATGTTTTATCATGTTTGTATGGGTAAGTGCCAACAAAATTCGTCGAAAACATATGTCTTCCAAACGGTTAAGTGAATACTACAACATTATTTCTGATATTAAGGCGGACGAAAGCATATCCAAATATGCTTCTAATCTTGTCTATGTGAATCATGCAGACAAAGAAGGTTGTGTGGACGATAAATTGTTGTATTCCATAATTAATAAGCAGCCTAAACGGGCAGATCATTATTGGCTTATTAACCTTGAATTTGTGGATACACCAGACACACTTGAATATAATTGTTCCACATTAATAAAAGGGACATTGTTTAGTATAACCATGCGTATAGGTTTTCGTATAGAACCGCGCGTGAGCCTTTATTTACGACAAGTAGTTGATGACCTTGTTGCGGATGGTGAAGTAGAACTAACAAGCTCTTATCCTTCATTGCATAAGAATGGCATACCGGGTGATTTTCGCTTTATTATTATCCACCGGATATATTATCCTGAAGATTCCCGTAACCGCCGACAAAATTTGCTGATGAGCCTTTATGCCTTAATTAGAAAGATAGGCATTGGAGAACCGAGTGCGTTGGGGCTTGACACATCGGTTGTTGTTGTCGAGCGTGTACCGTTAATTATAGCTAATAGGGCAAAACATATTCGTCGTATAGAGCGGATTAAGCCTGAAAAATGCGATAATGATGCTAATATAGTCTTGGAAGAACAGAATGTATCATAAGTGACTTGCTATAATTATCGTCTGCATTTACGGTTTAGTTCTGTCTTTTGTATATACATCCAAACTAACCTAAACCTATTCTTGTTGGCAGTAATAAACGTGCTGGCGAAAAGAGAAAGAATGGCTTTCCTTCTTTTCGCCAGTAGTGTTTTTTATTGCTAATAGTTTGCAGTTGAAATGAACTTCTTAATTTCCTCTTCAGTGGGAAGTTCTATCATATACTTTTGCACGAAGATGTTCGGGTCTAATCCGGCAGTGGCGTATTTTACCAACGTGTCGCCCTTCTCGGTGCAAAGCAGGATGCCGACAGGCGGATTATCGTCGGGCTGCATCACTTCCGCCTTGAAGTAGTTAAGATATAGGTTCAGTTGCGAAGCGTACTCGTGGCGGAACTTGTCTATCTTCAATTCCACGATGACATGGCATTTCAAAATGCGGTGGTAAAACACGAGGTCGGCAAAGAAATAATCCCCGTCTATCAGGATTCTCTTTTGGCGTGCTTCGAAGCAGAACCCATGACCCATTTCCAACAGGAAGCGTTGCAGGTTGTCGAGAATGGATTGCTCCAAGTCGTTTTCCGTTACCAAAGTACGGTCGTTCAATCCCAAAAACTCCAACGTAACGGGCGTGTTAATAATGTCTTTGGGCTGTAATTGCATGGCTTGCCGCTGCACCAAGGCAGACAAGGTTTCCTTATTTTGGGATAATCCGCTGCGTTCGTAATAGAGGGAATTGATTTGCCGCTCCAATTCCTTTACTGACCAGCAGCCCCGAATGGCTTCCATTTCGTAGAAAGCACGTTTTACAGGGTTATCAATGGGTGAAATTACATTCAAATGGGTAGAGGATAGGCGGCTAAATAACTTTTCGGGTGGGGTAATCCATTTGTTTTGAGCCGATTGAATGTATTGAGAAGATTCGGCGGTTGGCGACCGCCGAATTGGGTCTGCAAATTCGGCGGACAGTGTGTGCCGAATTTCGCTTCCTGCCAATATGTATTGTGCGATAGGCTCTTTCAGTTGCGGATAAACAAGGTATAGCCGCCGGAACTCACGAAACCTGCGCTCGTTCAGTCCTTTGACATTCAACCGCTGTTCCAGTTTCTTCAACAGTTGTTCGCCGTATGCGGCACGGTCTTCACCGTTTTGCTCAAACTCCACGATATAGCAGCCCATGAGCCAATTGCGGGCAGTCAGGGCGAGGTTTACAGCGTGTGCGGCTTGCGCCTGCAACGTGCTTTGTATCGTGCTGATATGTTTTACTAATGCTTCAAAGTCCATAATTGCAAAGGTAAGTCTTTTATGGTTAAAACTTTAATTCCGGCAGGCTGTTTATCGCCTCCTCTTTCAATTTATCCACCGCACGGGTGTATTTCTCCGTATGTTTCAGTCCGCTATGCCCGAGCAGGCTGGCAACCGTCTTGATGTTCGCCCCATTGTTGAGGATATTCACGGCGAATGAGTGACGGGCGCAATGCCAGCTTATGTGCTTATCTATCCCGGCTCTTTTCACCCAACGCTTGACGGATTTGCAGCAACTTTCATACGAAGGCAGGTTGAAGATGAGAGCGTCTTTGTTACCGTCTGCCGGCGGTTCTCCCACAAGCGAAAGAAGACCGTCATTGAGCGGAATGACCACACCGCTACTGGCGGAATGACCTTTGGTCTTGTTCTGCTCAAATTTTAGCAGCTTATTAGCGTAGTCGATATTCTTATAGGTAAGGTCTTTCACATCACAGAAGCGCAAGCCACAATACAGGCAAAAGATAAACGCACGCCTTACGTTGGGGTTCTCGTTGTCATAATGGCACGCAATCAACCGCTGGATTTCTTCCGGCGAAAGCACGTCCTTGCGTAGTATCTGGCTATCCGCCTTGCAGGTAACGCCTTTGCAGGGGTCTTTCAGCATCACATCGTGGTCAATCGCATAGTGGATAACCTTCTTGAAACGCTGGAAGATGCTTTTAGCCCCTTCGCCCACGCTCCGGGATTGCAGATAAGCTACGAACTGTTCCATCATGTCCTTCGTGATAAGTTCCGGCTTGATGCCGAACTCGTGCATCGGGTAATGCTCCTTCAAAAAGTCCTTGAAACGGCTTAGGGCGATTTGCACCATCCGAATGTCTTTCTTGGTATAGTCATTGATATAGGCTTGAAAATAATCCAAGAAATTCACGTTCCGGTCTTTTTTCAGGCGATAGCCCAACATACTTTCCTTAAACTCCTGTTCACGTTCGGCACGTATTTTTACAGCAAGCTCCAGTGTTTCCTTGTTCTGCTGGCGTTCCGCAGGGGTACGTGGCTTCTCTATCAGATACAGGCTGAGGTTCTCTTTTCGCCTGTGATGCTTGATAGCGAACTTCGGCTTTCCCCGCATCTTACCGCTTTCATAATACACCTGATTACCGTTTTCATCCAATACAGGCTTTTCCTCTCTACCCAAATAATACTCCAGATACAAACTAATTCTGCCGTCCGACAGCCTGTTTTGCTCCAATTTAGGGTTTTCTTTCGTTTTATTTTCTAACTTTGCTATTGTTTAGAGGTTTTATCCCGATTTAGGTACCATAACCGGGTGATTACGCTAAATAATTGATTTTCTTTTGTTTTCCGATATTGCAAAGGTACAAAAGAAAATGGAATTTCAAAGTGTACTAAAAGTGTACTTAATGACGAAAAATGAGCAAAATATGGCAAAAATAGAGAAAATAAGAAAGATGCAAATAATTGATAATAAGTAAGATAAATTCTTTTATTTTCCTATAATTTCTATGCCTTGTACCGGGTCTGGGTACTTGAAGCTAAATAACTGCTGGTCGGTTGTTTAGCTTTTTTTTTATGACCTTTTTGAGGAGGCTTCACTCCCAATTTGTAACTCTAAATTCATCAAAATTGTTTTGTGATTTCATTATTTTTTTTGAATATTGCAACGTGCTAGGATTTTCTTAATCGATAAAAATGGACGACGTCGCTTTAACGATACAGTTAAAACAGGGCAACCAGTTGGCTTTTACCATTCTTTACAACACCTATTCGGACCAGGCCTATCGGCTTGCGTTCAAATATTTGTGTAATAAAGAGTTGGCCGAAGATGCCGTGCAAAATCTTTTTATGAAGATTTGGACGAAGCGCGACTGTCTCGACGAGCGGCGGCCGTTGAATCACTTTCTGTTTACGGTGTTGAAAAACGACATCTTGAATATTCTGCGCGATTCCCGGAACAACATCTTCGTGCTGGACGATTGCTTGGAGCTGTTGGAGCGAATCGACGACGATCAGGTCGATGACGAAATCGACCGGGAGCAGCTGGACATGATTCACCGGGCTATCGACCAACTGTCGCCCCAGCGCCGGAAAATCTTCTCGTTGAAAATTTCGGGTCAGTATTCCAATCAGGAAATTGCCGACAAGTTGCACCTGTCGGTCAATACCGTCAAGTTCCAATACAGCCAGTCGCTGAAACAGATTAAAGAACTCATTCGTCAATGTGCTATCTCGTTGTTATTGTGAGATGAAGAAAAATAATCGAAAAAAATCCATTTTTTCTATAATACTTTTCCGCTTCCGGTGTGTATTACTAATGAAAGCTTATGAATTATGCGTCTTGGGAAACGACATCAAACCGATAGCGAGATATTGAATTATATCTCGAATCACATCGACAAGGATATAGAGCGGCTGATGAATGCCGAATCCTTGCCGATGGGAGGTCGTGAAGTCCCCGATTTCGACAAGTTCGGAGTCTATGAAAATTTGTCGGAGGGTATTCGACGGAGCGAACGACGCAACATAGGAACTATCTGCAAGTGGGCTTGCGCCATTGCTTTGGTCCTGTTGAATGTGGGGTATTTGGCTTACCAAAGTTTTGATTTCTCCAAGCCCGAGTACAAGGAAATTTGTGCCTTGCGGGGCGAACGGCTGGTCGTTCTGCTCGAAGATGGTACGAGAGTGTGGCTGAATGCCGACTCGAAACTGGTCTATCCCGAAAAGTTTGCCCGCAACAAACGCGAGGTGACCTTGGTGGGCGAAGCCTACTTCGAGGTGAAGAAAGACGCGTCGAAACCCTTCATGGTGCAGGCCGACGAGATGAATATCCGGGTGACGGGAACCCAGTTCAACGTCTCGGTCTATCCCACCGACTCGGTGGTGACCACGACGCTCAACGAGGGTGGTATCGTGATTAGCTATCCCTATGCCGAGAAGATGGGATCGTATCAGATGGAACCCGGCCAAACGGCAGTCTATGAGAAAGGAAGCAAAGTCTGTAAGGTGATGCGAAACGAGTATTACCAGGAGGCTTCGGACTGGAAAGATAATAAACTGGTATTTAGAAATGCACCTTTGAACGAAGTCTTGACCACGCTGTCGCGACAATTCGATGTCACCTTCGACGTGCGGGACAAGCAGATAAATACCTTCACCTATAATTTCACCTGCAAGCTCAACAACCTGTCAGGTATCCTCGAAATGATGACCGCCATTACCCCCATAAAAATTAATGAAATATCGGAGAATGTTTATGCAGTGAAAGAGAAATAACTTATAGTCTAATAATATAATAAACACTCACAATTTATGCTGGAAAAATACATTTTTCCATACATCCGCAAGTGGTGTATGGTGGGAGGGCTTTGTCTTGCTTTTCCGTGGGTTGCATTCGCTCAGCAACAGAAAGTAACGTTGAACATACAGCATGTTACGTTAGAACAGGCGATGGAGCAAATCAAAAAACAAGCGTCTGTAAATGTGGCATATAGCAAGGAGTTTGTCAATCCCGACAAACCGGTTTCCTTGAAGGTCAACGATGTGACTCTGCAAGCGGCGCTGACTCAACTTTTTGAAGGAACCAATATCGGTTTTCGCTTCTTGGACAATAGTGTCCTCCTCTACAACCGTGACAAACAACAAGGTAGTACCGGAAAGAGTACAACCGGTAAAAGCAGCAAGAGCTTGTCGGTAAACGGTACCGTGGTCGATCGCCTGACGGGTGAACCTATCATAGGTGCCTCGGTTGTTGTCGAGGGGCTGACAAAGGGAACCTCGACCGACGTCGATGGCAAATATGCCATCAATGTACCCGAGGGCAGTACCTTGAAATTCTCTTATGTGGGATATAAGGACGAAAAGAAGGTCGTACAGAAGGCGGGGACCGTCAATGTGGACATGGCCGAAAGTTCGGTCTCGCTCAACGATGTGGTCGTCGTGGGTTATGGTGTACAGAAGAAAATCAACGTGACCGGCGCCGTGTCGATGATCAAGGGCGACGAACTCGAAAGCCGTCCGGTGACCAGTGCCGCAGCTGCCTTGCAGGGCGAGTTGCCGGGCGTATCGGTGACCCACGCCTCGGGACAGCCGGGTGCCGCCACCTCAATCGTGATTCGCGGTGTGAGTACCATCAACAGTGAAACCTCGCCGCTTATCCTTATCGACGGTGTGGCCGGGGGTGACCTCGACCTGCTCAACCCGGGCGATATCGAGAGCATCTCGGTGCTGAAAGATGCCGCTTCGGCTGCTATCTACGGTGCCCGGGCCGCCAACGGTGTCATCTTGGTGACGACCAAGAGCGGTGTGAACGAAAAGGCCAAACTCACCTACTCGGGATATGCCGGTTGGCAGAGTCCGACCCGTCTGCCCCGATTGGTCAACGGTCGTGATTACATGACGTTGTCGAACGAGGCCATGGTGGCTGCCGGATTCTCGGCTCCTTATGACCAGACAGCTTTCGAGAAATATGATTCGGGTCGTTATCCCAACGACTACTCCAATACCGACTGGATTGGCGAGGTGTACAAGAAGAGTGCCTTCCAGACCAATCACAATCTGAGTATCCGGGGCGGAACGGCCAAGAGCGGCTACTTCATTTCGTATGGCTATTTGAACCAGGAGGGTCTCGTGGTAGGCGACGCCTTCAACTCTCACCGTCACAACGCCCGTATGTCGGTCAATACCGAGGTGTTCGACCGCATCAAGATTACGGGTAACATGAGCTACGTCGACTTCTTCCGCAGCGAAGCCGGATATAGCGGCACGTCGGGTGTGTTCCGCCTGGCACAACGCATCTCGCCGCTGTTGCCGGTCAAATGGCAGCAGGAGAATCCCGACGGTACGTGGAGCGACACCGAGTGGTATTCGTTCGGTATGGTGCGTAACCCGGTCGATGTGGCCTACAACTCGGGAACCGAGGAGCGCCAGACCCGTACCTTCAACGGTATCGTGGGGGCCGATATCCGCATCATCGACCAGTTGCACCTGACCGGGCAATATGCCGCCAACTATTACTCGCGGGAGACCAACGAATATAACCCGGCCATGTATCAGTACTATCAGGACGGTACTCCCAGCAGCGGTAACGAGAATTTGAGAAACTACGTGTCGCAAAGCCAGTACAACTACTTGACTCAAACGGCACAGACTACCTTGAAATACAACCAGACTTTTGCTCAGAAGCACGAAGTATCGGCTTTGCTGGGTTTCTCGCAGGAGTGGGAAAATCGCAGCACGCTCACAGCAAGCCGTAAGAATATTCTGCTCGACGGCATCTACGTGCTCGATGCCGGTACTGAGGACATCACCAACGGCGGTACCAAACAATCATGGGCTTTGCGCTCCTATTTCGGTCGTGTCAACTACGCCTACGACAACAAATATCTGTTCGAGGCCAACCTCCGTATCGACGGAACCTCGCGTTTTGCCAAGGAGAACCGTTGGGGTTACTTCCCCTCCTTCTCGGCCGGTTGGAACTTTGCCCGGGAGAATTTCTTCGAGTGGGCTCAATCGGTACTTACCGGCGGTAAGATCCGTGCTTCGTGGGGTGAGCTGGGTAACCAGAATATCAGCAGCAACTACTATCCCTACCTGACTCCTATCGAGCGGGTCGACAAAACCTATCCTATCGGTGGAACAAACAACGTGGGTTTCCAACAGACCAAGTTGGGTAACAAGAATATCAAGTGGGAAACCATTCGCATGTTGAATGTGGGTATCGACCTCTCGTTCTTCGATAACCGCCTGTCGACCACGTTCGACTGGTACAAGAAGAACAATATCGACGCTCTGGTTCAGCCCATCTATCCTACGCTGGTAGGTATCTCGGGTTCGGCCAACCTGCCGTTCGAGAACATGGGTGAAATCGAGAATAAAGGTTGGGAATGGTGGATTCAATGGCGCGACCGTATCGACCAGGTGAAGTATAGCGTAGCCTTCAACCTCTCCGACTCGCGCAACAAGATTATCGACCTGGGAGCCAGCGAACCTTCGTTGGGTAATTATATCCGTCGCGAGGGCGATCCTATCGATGCCTACTACGGCTACCTCACCGACGGTCTGGCTCAAATCGATGACTTTGGCGGTGTCGACAGCGACGGCCGTTATATCAATCCCAAATTTGCCATACCCAAGGCTGCCGAAGCCATCACCCAACCCGGTGATATCAAGTATCGCGACATCAGCGGTCCCGACGGGGTGCCCGACGGTGTAATCGACGACAACGACAAGGTAGTATTCGGCGACAAAGATCCGCACTACGCCTTCTCGCTGAAAGGTTCGGTCGAGTGGAAAGGATTCGATTTCAGTTTCTACCTGCAAGGTATCGGCCAGGTGAACGGTTACCTCTCGGACGAGGCTCGTCACTGCTTTATCAACGATTACTCGGTGCCCAAGGTAGAACATCTGGACCGTTGGACTCCCTCCAATCCCGGCGCTACATATCCGCGTATGTACCAATCGCAGACACACAACCTGCTTTTCAGTGACTATTGGTTGGAAGATGCATCGTATCTGCGTCTGAAAAACGTTCAGTTGGGTTACAGCTTGCCCAAGAAATGGCTGAATCCGTGTAAGCTCGAACACGTGAGAGTATATGTTTCGGCCGATAATCTGCTCACCTTCTCCAACTATTTCGGGGCCTACGATCCCGAGGAGAGAACCAGTTCGGGCGATGCCTATCCCCAGGTCAAGACCGTCATATTTGGATTAACCGCAACATTCTAAAAACTAATATATTATGAAAAAAATATATAAATATATACTGGCAGTAGTCGTGTTGTTGTCGACTTCCTGCTCCGACTTTTTGGATCGCTATCCACAGGATTCAATCACCAATGAGACCTATTGGAAAAACGAGGAACAGCTGCGGGCCGCGTTGTATCCCTGCTACGAAGCGTTTTACAAAGACTTTATCATCAACTGGAGCGAGTGTTGTGCCGAGACCTGCATGTGGGGTAACATCACAAGCGGATTGAGCAAGGTGTCGGGCGGTAAACACGCCTATACCGACGGTTTCCCCTTTACTACCTATTGGGAACAGGCCTATGGATATATCTTCGTGTGCAACAACTTCCTCGATAACTACAACCGCGCTGAGGTCGATCAGGATGTCAAAGATGTCTATGCTGCCGAGGTAAAGGTTATCAGGTCCTATCTCTACTTCCTGTTGACCACCTTCTGGGGCGATGTGCCCTGGGTCGACCACGTCATCACTGCCGAGGAGGCCTATGTGCCCCGCGACAACCGCGATGTAGTGATAGACCATCTGATGGACGATTTGACATGGGCGGCATCGAAACTGCCGCGTGAACGCCAGCTGGGCGAGAACGTAGGTCGTATCGACCGCTGGGGTGCCTTGGCCATGCAGGCCCGCATTGCCCTGCAAAACGGGCGTTACGAGTTGGCTGCATCGCTCTCCAAAGAGATTATCGACAAGAGCCCTTACAAGCTGTACGACTACGGTATGGTATATCAGCCCGAGGGTGATACCGAAATCAACCCCGATAATACCGAGTCGATGATTTACAGTGTCTATGTACCCGACGTGCGCACCCACAACGTTTCCAACGAATCCTGCTGCCCGGTCGACTATATCCGCCTCAATCCCGCCAAATCGCTGGTCGATGCCTATTTGTGCACCGATGGCAAACCGGCCAAGGCGGGTCTGGAATATTACAAGCGTACCGATATCGTTACCTCCGACCTGTACACCTTCCCCGAGGAACATTATGCCGACTATTTCAAGAACCGCGATCCCCGCATGTATATGACGCTCTATTGCCCCGGCGACGAGTGGCCCGGTGGTGATGACGGCGATGCCGAGACCAAGAAACCCAACAAGATATTCAACTTGCCTCGCTTCCTTTCCTTGCAGGCCGGTAACAACGGGGCCAATGCCCGCACCGGATTCTACTTCAAGAAGTACAACGACATGCAGATTGCCGGTAACTACAACCTGTCGCACAACAACCTCAATGTGTTGCGCTATCCCGAGGTATTGCTCATCTATGCCGAGGCCATGTACCAGCTGAACGGAACCCTCACGCAAGACCAGATCAACTATACGATCAACAAGCTGAGAGACCGGGTGGGCATGCACCGCATGATTCTGGACGAGTTGAAGGCCTGGAACCTCGACCTCTGGACCGAAATCAAGCGTGAGCGTCGCATCGAGATGGTGCTCGATGGTATGCGGTATGCCGACGTGATGCGCTGGCGTGAAGGCGAATTGCGCTTCGGCCGGGCTATCACGGGTCCGAGCGAACGGGTTTGCATCAACGACTTGGGAGCCAATCCCTATCCCGATACCGGTGTCGATGAGTTCGGCGACATTATCTACGAGAAATCGCGTGCCGAGGGTGGTCCCCGCTATTTCGACCCGGCCGTGCACTACCTGTGGCCGGTACCTTATGCCGAGCGCATCAAGAACCCGTTGCTTGGACAGAATCCCGGTTGGCCCGAATAATAACCGACTATTCACACACTCACATAATGTATCGTAGTTTATTCATATTGTTTTATTTACTACTCCTGTTACCGAGTTGCTCCAAGGAGAACAGCGGCGAACCCGCTGTTCCCGGGGGGACCGGTGTAACGGTGGGTAACGAGCGGGTGACGGTGATGTCGTATAACACCCGGCATTGCGCTCCTTATTATGGGGTGAGCGGCGAAGAGACCGTTCCCGATGTCGACGGCATAGCCAATGTCATCAAGTCGAAGATGCCCGACGTTGTTCTGCTTCAAGAGATCGACAGCTGCACGACCCGCAGCCTGGGGGTAGACCAGGCCAAGGAGATAGCCGCGCGGGCCAAGTATCCCTATTACCATTTCTTCCGGATTATGGATTATCGCAGCGGCGAATATGGCCTGGCCATGCTCTCGAAGAAACCGTTTAAGGAGACCAAGACCTACCTTTTTCCCGATGAAATCAAGGGGCAGGTCATGACCAGCGACAATGCCGTGGGCACGGCCATCATCAACATCGGCGGTACCGACATTACATTTGCCGTGACTCACCTCTCTACGATACAGAGCGAACGCGACTTGCAAATCACTTATGCTCTCGAAAATATCTTCGAGCCGATCAAGCGGCCCGTTGTTCTGGGCGGTGACTTCAACGCTACACCTTCCAACTCGACGATTGCCATTCTCGATGCTGCCGGGTTTACCCGCACGAACACCGATCCGACGAAATTTACCATTCCGTCGAACAATCCCAATCGGGAGTTGGACTATATCACCTATTATCCCAACGACAGGTTTCGGGTCGTTTCTCACACGGTCATTACCGGTGTGAATGCTTCGGATCACCTGCCCATTATCTCGGTTTTGGAAATAAAACCCTAATCACAATTATCGTATGAACACATTTCGTAAATTAGTAATTCTGCTTTTCATAGCCCTCTCTTGCGGGGTTGTTTCGGCTCAGCAAGACACCCTGCGGGTGAGAGTAATGACCTATAATCTGCGCTTCGGCGAACTGTCGTCGCTCGAAGATCTCGCCTATCACATCAAATCGTTCAAGCCCGATTTCGTGGCTCTGGAAGAGGTCGATGTCCACACCGACCGCAAGCGGGCTCCGCATCAGAAAGGAAAAGATTTCATCGGCGAACTGGCCTACCGCACCGGTATGTTCGGCCTCTATGGCAAGACCATCGAGTATGGTGGCGGATACTACGGTATAGGCATGCTGTCGAAATATCCCTACATCAAGACCGAAAAGGTGCTGCTGCCCAATCCCGAGAAAAAGGAACAACGGGCCTTGCTCGAAGCTCTGATTGAGATGGGCGACGATACCCTTACCTTCGTGACTACCCATTTGGAGGTGAACAGCGAGAGCCTGCGCAACATGCAGGCCCAATTCATCTGCGACCGCTTTGAAAATGCCCCCTATCCGGTGATTATCGGCGGTGATTTCAATGCCCGTCACTACTCCAATGCCATTGTCAATATCATGTCGAAGAGCTGGTTCCCGGCTACGAACAACGACTTTACCTTCCCGGCCTGGAACCCCATTATCAAAATCGACTATCTTTTTGCCCGGCCCATGAAGGGGTGGACGCTGGTCAAGACACAAACCGTGCATTCGCAGCTGTCCGACCACCTGCCCATCGTCTCCGACTTGATTTTCGTGAAATAAAAACAACTCCTTGTTACCCGTTGGAAAAGCGTATATGAGAACAACCCGATTAGCCATATGGTGTTTCATCATCTTCCTGCTGCCCCTGTCGGCGGAAGCCGGCCGAATGTTGTCGACCGAACCTCTCGATCGCCTCACTCCGCAAGGTTGGCTGGCCGACCTGATGCAGGCTCAGGAGCGGAACTTTACCGGGATTCTCGACAAGACCGCCTTCCCCTTTACACAAGGGGGGTGGGGGGCACAGCCCTTCCTGCGGGTGAAAAACGGAGTTACCGAGGAGTTTTGGGTTCCTTATGAACAGACGGCCTATTATTACGACGGCATGATACGTCTGGGCTATCTGCTCGATTCGGCTCCCCTGCTCGACAAGGCTCGCCAGGCCGTTTACGGTACCATCGACCGGGCCGGCGACGACGGATTGCTGGGGCCCCGCGTCGTGTCGAAGGAGATGAGCCGCTGGGTACAGGCGGTCTTTTTCAGAGCGATGATGGCCGAGTATGAGGTGACACGCAACCAGGCGGTCGTCGAGGCACTCGAACGCCACTTCCGCAACGATACGGTGCGATATACGGCCCGCAGCCTCTGCAATATCGAGGTGCTCGACTGGCTCTATCGGGAGACCGGCGATGCCTTCTTCAAGACAAAGGCGCTCTCGATGCTCGACGAGCCTTGCTTCGGCGAGTATACGTTGAGGCAGGCGATGGAACGGTTTGCCGCCGATGAGCGCACCGAGATTCACGCCGTGACCTTCCACGAGTTCCTCAAACTGCCGGTTCTCTTCTACGACCTCACCGGCGACCGCAGATACCTCGATCTGGCCCGGGCGGCCTTTGCCAAGCTCGACCGCTATCACATGCTCCCCGACGGGGTGGCCAGCGGGGAAGAGGGGCTCTCGGGGCGGACGGCCCGGAGCGTGCACGAGATGTGCAACGTGGTCGATTACATGTGGACCTGCTCCTACATGTTGCGGGCCACCGGCGACACGCAGTTTGCCGACCGCATCGAGTGGGCCCTGTTTAACGCCGGTCTGGGCGGTATCACCAAGAATTTCGATGCCCATCAATACTACTCGGCTCCCAATCAAGTGGTGTGTACCGAGTATTCCAACCACACGGGAGCCTATGACAACAGCCGTTTTGCCTATCGGCAGGTGCATCGGCCGTCGTGCTGCACGGGCAACCTGAACCGACTGTTGCCCATCTACACCGGGGCGCAGTGGATGCACGGCGAGGGCGAGTATTACAAGATGCTCTATGGCCCGGGCGAAGCCACGCTGACCTCGCGCGAGGGGTCGATAACCGTGCGTGAAGAGTCGGCCTATCCGTTTGGAGACAAGGTTCTCCTCTCGGTGGTCGAGGGAGAGGCCGAGCTGTCGCTCCACTTGCGAATCCCCGGCTGGTGCGATCGGGCCGAGGTGTATGTCAACAACCAAAAGGTTACGCGTGCCGCGCATGACGGATATTTCGATATTCACCGACTCTGGAAGACGGGCGACCGCATCGAGTTGCTCTTCCCGAAGCAGGTGCGGTTGCAGCGGTGGGACCATGAAGCCATGGTGGTCACGTGCGGACCGCTGTTGATGGCACTGCCGGTCGAGAGCCATACGGTACAGACCGATGTGCTCACCCCCGCCATACAATCGTTCAGCTACAAGGGCTACACGATGACTCCGGCCTCGAAGTGGAACTTTGCCCTGGGTGTTGCCGACGAGCAGGATCAAGGATATAAGCTCATCGAGCGGAACATCGGTGCGGACGAGAATCCCTGGACCCTGTCGTCGTCGCCGCTTGCCGTGGTCTTTCCAGGTTACGAGCTGGCCGGTTGGCAACTCGAATACCGCAAGATAGTCCATTCGTCCGGGAGTGAAATCTTTGCCCCCGTCACACCGGGTCTACCGGCCAGAGGCATCATGATATTTGCTTTGAACAACGCCACTCCGCAGCTGCTCCGGCTCGAACCGTACGGCCGCACCACGTTGAGGATTGCCATGTTCCCCTTTGGGCGTGTGGGCGAGGTTCCGCCCGAGGTACAGGCGGCCGAATAAACCGAATGACAAGAATAACCAAAAGATAAGATTCATGAAAAGAGTATTTATCATAATCGTTTTGTGGGTGGCCGTGGTAGGAAGCCTGGCTGCGGCCGAACCGGTGAAGTTGCTTACCTACAACATCAAGGGGCACAGTATGACCGATTCTCGGTTGGAAGATATCGCTGCCGTCATCAATGCCCAAACGCCCGATATTGTGGCTTTGCAGGAGGTGGATAACCGCACTTTCATAGGTATCAAGCACAACTATCTGAGCGAACTGGCCGAGGCTACCGGCATGCACTCGTCGTTCTTTGCGCTGGTCGGCTCCTACTATGGGGTGGGATTGCTGTCGAAGACCGAACCGCTGTCGGTGCAGACCCAGTCGTTCGACCCGTCGGACACCTCGAAAGACAAGGAGGCCCGCGGATTCCTCATTGCCGAGTTTGAGGATTTCTATTTCATCAGTACCCACTATTCGCTCAATGCCGACGACCGGGATACCGCAACGGCCTGGGCCATCAATTTTGCCCGGAAGAGCGACAAGACGGTCTTCATCGCCGGCGATTTCAATGCCCAGCCCACCTATCGGGCCATGGTCACCTTCAAGAACAACGGCTTCTCGATACTGAACAATACCTCGGCCTATACCTTCCCGGCCGACGGACCTACGTCGTGCATCGACATGATTATCTCCTATTGCAGCGAACTGGGGCAGGAGTATGAGGTAGCCGAGACGGGGGTAGTCACCTCGGTCGACGGGCTTACCCTCTCCGACGTGTCGGACCACCTGCCGGTCTATGTGGTAATCGATCCGGTCGAGGGGAGTGGGGTAGACCATGCGACCGCAACGCGCGAGATGCAGCTGATAAGAACCTCCGGCGGATTCTCGCTGACCTCTCTTCAAGCCGAGTCGACAGTCGATCTCTATGCGTTGGACGGCACGTTGGTCGGCTCGCAACGGGTCGACAACGGAGACGAGGTCTGTTTCCCAGCCTCGTGCCGCAACGGGCTCTATCTCGTACAAGTGAAAAACGGCTATCAAAATAGCACTTTCAAATACATTCTTAACCATTAAATTTTTAAAATTATGAAAAAGAGTACATCATTGTTGTGCCTATTGGCACTTTGCTCAGGCACACTGTTGGCAGAGACCGTACAGGTGACTACTGCCGAAATGAACGCAGCCACAGAGGGTTCTCTGCTGCAAGTTATGTCGGCCATTTCCGGCGAAACGGAAACGACGGTCGAGTTTAATTTCGATGGCGAAACGCTGGAATACAATACGGAAGATTGCAAGGGAATCGATTTGGACAAGAAGAATGTCAAAATCGACGGTCTCAACAAGAAAAACGGCAAACCCGTGACTATTGTGGGTGGTTCCAACTACTTCCTGAACCTGTCGGGAGGCTCGAATGTATCGATGGAAAATCTCGTGGTCAAAGGGTTCAGCGCCATTGCCATCAAGATGTCGGGCGACTGCTCCTTCTCGGCTACGAAATGCGTCTTCCGCGATAATCGCGACCCCAAGAACGAGAGTGGAAACAACGGTGGCGTAGCCCGTATCAACAACTGTAACGCCACCTTCGACCAATGCTGGTTCTACAACAACAAGGGTATGGGTGGTTACGGTGGCGGCGCCCTCTGCTTCTACACAGCCGAGTCGACCATGGCACCTGCGTTGCGCATTACCAACTGTACGTTTGAGTATAACGAAGCCGTATCGGGTGGTGCCGTTGGTGTGAACGTCCTCAAAAAGGGTGTGGTTCCCAGCGTGTATATCGCCAACTCTACCTTTGCCAACAATACGTGCGGCGACCGGGGTGGTGCTATTTACATGCAGACGGCCGAATCTACGGGTTCTTTTGAACCGGCTATTGTCAACTGTACTTTCGTAGGTAACCTCAATAACATCACCAACAGCGACGACGGCGGTGCCATCAACGTATGGGCTCGTGCTACGGCCGAACCGATGAAACCCGTATTGATCAACAACCTCTTTGCCGAGAACTACTACGATCCCTGGTTTACAAACCCGTTGAACGACGTGAAGGCTTTCTACCTCGAAGGTGACAAGGCCGGCGATGTGGCACAACCTCAAACGGTATTCCCGGTTTGCAAAAACAACTATTTTGCCGCTGCCAACGATAAATTCTATCAGGTTCTCGATGAAGCCGACGACAATGCACTGATCGATTTTTCGAGCGATGCCGTTTTCGCTGCTACCGAACAGAATCCGTGGGACGAGAACGATCCCGAATATTCGCACATGACAGCCACCTTGATGGGCGACTTGCACGTAGCCATGATTGCCGAGAAGAGTGTCGTTATCGGCAAGGGTTTGAAGAGTTACGAAGGGGTTGAAATCCCCACGACCGACCAACTGGGCAACCGGCGTCCCGAGGCTCCCGCAGTAGGTGCCGTTGAATATGCCGCCGAGATAAGCGGTATCGAGGGTGCCGTGGTTGGCAATGAACTCCGCATCTGGAACGACGGTCGGGTAGTCTATGCAGCCGGTTTGGACGGTGAGGCCGAAGCCCGGGTTTACAACCTGACCGGTAGTCTGGTTTACGAAGGGGTTATCGCCGACGGTGCAGCCCTCGAATTGCCCGTAGCCCAAGGCATCTACCTGATTGTCGTAGATCACTTGACCCAAAAACTGATTGTTAGATAATTAGAAAAATAGGTTGTTTTTTGTGGTAAATTCATGAATTGTCGTGTTGTGAGTTGCTTATCTGCTCACGAGGCGTAAGCGATTCGCAACACGATTTTTTTGTGACTTTCCCGTTCGTTTAATTTCAAAAAATAGTCATTCCATGAAAAGCTTCACATCTCCTTGTTTTTACCTTCTTTTCTTGATTTTATGCCTGTGCGGGTGTAGCTCGTCGGGCCAATCGAATGCGGTGATACAGCCCGCTTTTGAGCTGCTCGAGCGACAAATCGGCGAGCGGGCCTCAGAGATAAAGTTGGAGGTTATCGCCCCCGAAAACGGAAAAGAGACTTTCGAGATCGAGGCTCGGCAAGGAGTCCTCACCCTGAGAGGCAGCAGCACGGTTGCACTCTGTTATGCCTTCCACACCTACCTGCGTGAGGCTTGCCAGTCGATGAAGACGTGGAGTGGGGAGCACATGGCCTTGCCGGCCGTTTGGCCCGACTATGCCTTGAAGCGACAGACCACCCCTTATCAGTTCCGTTATTTCCTGAACGTGTGTACGTTTGGATACACCGCACCCTATTGGGATTGGGATCGCTGGGAACAAGAGATTGACTGGATGGCGCTGCGGGGCGTGAACATGCCGTTGGCAACCGTGGCCAGCGAGGCGATAGCCGAGCGCGTGTGGTTGAAGATGGGGTTGAAGGAAGAGGAGATACGAGCCTTTTTCACCGGGCCGGCCCATCTGCCCTGGCATCGCATGGGCAACCTCAACAGCTGGGACGGACCGCTGTCGGAAGGGTGGCAGGAGGCCCAGATAAAACGGCAACACAAGATATTGAAACGCATGCGCGAGTTAGGCATGGAGCCCGTAGCTCCCGCGTTTGCCGGGTTTGTCCCGATGGCTTTTGCCGAGCAACACCCCGAGATTGCGTTCAAGCACTTGGAGTGGGGTGGATTTGATGAAAAATACAACGCCTATGTATTGCCTCCCGATACGCCCTATTTCAGTGAGATAGGAAAGATGTTTGTCGAGGAGTGGGAAAAGGAGTTCGGCAAGAACACCTACTATCTGTCGGATAGTTTCAACGAGATGAGATTGCCTGTCGCCGAGGGTGACGAAGCCGGGAAGCACCGGCTGTTGGCCCAGTACGGCGAATCGATATATCGCTCGATTGCGGCCGGTAACCCCGATGCCGTGTGGGTGACACAGGGCTGGACCTTCGGGTATCAGCACGACTTTTGGGACCGCCCCAGTTTGCAGGCTCTGTTGAGCCGGGTCCCCGACGACAAGATGATTATCATAGACCTGGGGAACGATTACCCCAAGTGGGTTTGGGGTACCGAGCAGACGTGGAAGAATCACGACGGCTTTTACGGGAAGAAGTGGATTTTCAGCTATGTACCCAACTTTGGGGGAAAGACCCCGATGACCGGCGATTTGCAGATGTATGCCACCTCGTCGGCCGAGGCCCTGCACAGCGGGAAAGCCGGGAATCTGATTGGATTCGGGTCGGCTCCCGAGGGGCTTGAAAACAACGAGGTAGTCTATGAACTGCTCGCCGATATGGGCTGGACTGCCGATTCGATCGATCTGGATACCTGGTTGCCCGATTATTGCCGGGCCCGTTACGGGAGCTGTCCGGCCGTCATGGACAGTGCTTGGCACCGGTTCCGGGAATCGGTTTACAGTTCGCTCTATTCCTATCCCCGGTTTACCTGGCAGACGGTTGTGCCCGATACCCGCCGGATGAGCAGGCACGATATGAATGAGAACTTCCTGCAAGGGGTGGAGCAGTTCCTGTCGTGTGCCGACAGTTTGAAATCGTCGCCGCTCTATGTAAACGATGCCCTCGAATATGCCTCCTACTATCTGGCCGTCAAGGCCGACGACCATTACCGGCAGGCGCTGCATGCCGACTCGTTGGGAAACCAGGTGGAGGCTGCGCAACAGTTGAACCGCTCGGTCGAGATTCTTTTGACCGTCGACAAACTGCTGGCTTCGCACCCGCTCTACCGACTGGACGAGTGGGTCGACCGGGCTCGCGAATGGGGTGAGACCGACCGGGAGAAAGACGCCTATGAGGCCAACGCCAAGCGGCTCATTACCACTTGGGGCGGATTTCAGGAAGATTATGCCGCCCGTTTTTGGAGCGGACTGATAAAGGATTACTATATTCCCCGCATGAAATTGTATTTCTCGGAACAGCGGGCCGACCTGGATCGCTGGGAGGAGAACTGGATAAAGACTCCGTGGCACAATACCTCTACCGCTTTTGACGACCCGTTGCAGAGCGCCATCGAATGGGTGGTCCGGTGTAAAGAGGAGTAATATTTTCGCTACATTTGGAGGAAAGAAGAAAGAGACCATGAAAAGGATAATTTTAGCATTTGATTCATTCAAGGGCTGCGCAAGTTCGCAAGAGATAGCCGCCGCTGCCCGACAGGGGATTACCGATTGCCTGGCCGGGTGCGAGGTGGTGACGGTACCAGTGGCCGATGGCGGCGAAGGTACGGCCGAGGCGATTTGTGCCAGCCTGCCCGTCGAGCGGGTGTCGTGCCGGGTTCACGACCCGCTCATGTGTCCGATAGAGGCTACCTATGGCATCACGGCCGACGGTACGACCGCCGTGATGGAGATGGCAGCGGCCAGTGGTTTGCCGCTGGTACCGCCCGAAAAGCGGAATCCCTTGCTCACGACCACCTGGGGTACCGGCGAGATGATTGCCGATGCGTTGAGCCGCGGGTGTCGTCGCATCGTCATGGGGATTGGCGGCAGCGCTACCAACGATGCGGGGACGGGACTGTTGGCCGCACTGGGCTATCGGTTTCTCGATGACCAGGGCGAGGAGCTCTTCCCGATGGGGAAGAACTTGGAGCTCATAGCCCGCATTGACGAAAGTGGGGCCAATGAAGCCTTGCGCGAGACAACCTTTACGATTGCCTGCGATGTGAACAATCCCTTCTACGGGCCTCGCGGTGCAGCCGCGATATATGCCCCCCAAAAGGGCGCTTCGCCCGACGACGTGGCCTTGTTGGAGAAGGGCATGGTCCATTATGCCCGCGTGATAGAGTCGTCGAAGCACATCGATATTTCGACCATTCCGGGAGCCGGAGCTGCCGGTGGATTGGGCGGAGGTATGCTGCCCTTCCTTCGGGCCGAGTTGCACTCGGGCATCGACATTGTGTTGGAGATGCTCCGCTTCGACGAGATCATACGGGGTGCCGACTTGATTCTGACCGGCGAAGGTAAACTGGACCGGCAGACGGGTATGGGGAAAGCCCTGGGCGGTGTTTTGCACCATGCACAGCGCGAGCAGGTCCCGGTCATCGCGCTGGGCGGTTGCGTAGAGGATTGCGAGGTGTTGAATCAGATGGGCTTTGCCGGAGTCTTTTCCATACAGCCGGCGCCGGTCTCGTTGCAGCAGGCGATGGACCGTGCGTTTGCCTTGCAGAATATCCGGCAGGTCGTTTCACAGATAATGCGGACCCTTCAAATCGTAAACCATGGATAGTACGGTAGGTGCATTGTTGGGTCTGTTGGTGGCGATAGGATTGATTATCAAAAAGGTATCGCCTGCATATAGCCTCATTCTGGGTGCTTTGATCGGCGGCTTGGCCGGAGGCCTCTCGATGGAAGAGGTGGTAGCCTCGATGACCGAGGGGGTGAAAGGAGTCTCTTCGGCCGTGTTGCGCATCTTGACAGCCGGGGTGCTGTCGGGGGTGTTGATCAAGACCGGTGCCGCCATGACCATCTCGAATGCCATCATTCGGTTCTGGGGCGAGAAGCGCGTCTATCTGGCACTGGCCTTCGCCACGATGCTCTTGTGTGCGGTAGGGGTGTTTATCGATGTGGCGGTCATTACGGTAGCCCCGGTAGCCCTCTCGATAGGTCGCCGGCTGGGAGTCCCCACTCCGCAGTTGCTGCTGGTGATGATTGGGGGCGGAAAGTGCGGCAACATTATCTCGCCCAACCCCAACACAATTATCGCGGCCGAGAATTTCGGGGCCGATTTGTCGTCGGTCATGTTTGCCAATGTCGTCCCGGCCCTCATCGGGTTGCTCTTTACCGTCTTTGTCATAGCCCGCTTCTTCCCGGTACCCGAACGTCGAGTCCATTCCGACTGCGAGACCGTGGCCGATGACCAGACGTTACCCCCGTTGTGGAGTAGTCTGGTCGCCCCCGTCGTGACCATTCTCCTGCTGGCCTTGCGACCGTTGTGCGGAATTACCGTCGACCCGTTGATTGCTTTACCAGTGGGCGGTCTGTGCGGACTCCTCTGCATGAAGCAATGGAAAAACGCCCTGCCCAGTATCGAATTCGGGTTGCAGAAGATGTCGGTAATCGCCGTGCTGCTCATCGGTACGGGTACGATTGCCGGGGTCATTCAGGATTCTACCCTCAAAGACCACATATTGGTGCTGCTCGACCACATCAGTGTCGGGAAAGAGTTGATAGCCCCCGTCTCGGGTATCTTGATGTCGGCCGCTACGGCCTCCACGACGGCGGGAGCCACGCTGGCGTCGGCCTCATTTGCCGACACGATTCTGGCGGTAGGCGTCTCGTCGGTATGGGGTGCGGCCATGGTCAATGCCGGCTCTACCGTGCTCGACCATCTGCCCCACGGCTCTTTCTTCCACGCCACGGGCGGGGTGTGCGAGCTCTCCTTCAAGGAGCGGTTGAAACTGATTCCTTATGAAAGCCTCATTGGGGCTGTATTAACCTTGTGTTCCACGTTAATGTATTGGATATGTCGTTGAAAAAAACTACGAAAAGACTGGTTTCGCTCGATGTGTTGCGGGGGATTACCATTTATGGCATGATTCTCGTCAACAATGCCGGGGCTTGCGGGTATGCCTACGCCCCGTTGAAACACGCCCGGTGGGACGGCTTTACACCTGCCGACCTTGTTTTTCCTGCCTTCCTGTTCATCATGGGGGTATCGATTTTTCTGTCGCTTAATAAGAGCGGGTTTGACTGGCGGGTTTCGATCGGACGCATTCTGCGGCGCACTTTCCTGATAATCCTGTCGGGCATAGCCCTCAAATGGGTCTTGGCCTGGATTGCGACGGGCGAATGCAATACGCTCGAGAATCTGCGCATCATGGGCGTCTTGCAGCGACTGGGTATCTGCTACGGCATCGTTGCACTTCTGTCGGTCACGGTGCGGCATCGGTTCTTCCCGGCGATAATCGTCGTGTTGCTGGTGGGGTACTATTTGCTTCAACTCTTTGGCAACGGCTTTGAAAAGTGTGCCGAGAATGTGGTGTCGATTGTCGATTTTGCCGTGCTGGGTCCGTCGCACATGTATTTGGGTGGCGCTCAGTTTGTCGACCCCGAAGGGGTGCTGAGTACAATCCCCGCGGTGGCTCAGGTGATGATCGGTTTCCTGTGCGGCCGCATTATCGTCGGGGAAAAGGAGATTCGCACGCAGATTGTGAAACTGGCCGTTTGGGGCACGGTGATGCTCATACTCGGTTATCTGTGGAGCTATGGCGCGCCGTTGAACAAGCGGTTGTGGACGTCGAGTTTCGTGTTGGTGACTTGCGGGGCTACCTCGCTCATCTTGGCCACGCTCGTCTATTTTATCGATGAGTTGAAAAAGAGCCGGTGGACGCTTCCCTTTGTCGTGGTGGGGGTGAATCCCTTGTCCATCTACATATTCAGCGAAATCGTCGGGGAGGCGTTCCGCAAGTGGCATTGGACCACGCTCTCGTTCGACAGCCTGTGGCAACCCCTCTTCGGGAATTACGGCGGGAGTCTGGCCTATGCGCTGGCATTCCTTCTGCTCAACTGGCTTGTCGCCTGGTTCTTGTATAAAAAGCATATCTATATCAAATTGTAAGAATAAGAAGATGAAGAAACTGTTTATTATTGCGTTGTCCTTTTGGTTTTTGGGAACGGCCTTCTGCTTTTCGCAAGATAGCGATGTGAAGGCGGCCGAACGGCTTACCCGTCGCTTGATTCCCGATTATGCCGATGGATTCGTATTTGAGAAGGCTTCGGCCAAGGCCGGGGATTATTATACGCTCGAAAGTCGGGACGGGAAAATCGTTGTTCGCGGAAATAACGCCAATTCGATGGCAGCCGGACTTAACTACTACTTGAAATACTATTGCCTCACGACCGTGTCGTGGTATGCCGATATTCCGGTCGAGATGCCGCAGGTTCTGCCTGCTGTCGACAAGCCGGTCACCGTAGAGGCCAAGGTCGATACCCGTTTCTTCCTGAACTACTGTACCTACGGCTATTCCATGCCTTTCTGGCAATGGCGCGACTGGGAGCGCATGATTGACTGGATGGCCTTGAACGGCGTGAACATGCCCTTGGCCATCACCGGACAGGAATCGGTATGGTACAAGGTGTGGCGCAAGATGGGGCTGACCGATGAGGAGATACGCTCCTATTTTACCGGGCCTGTCTACCTGCCCTGGCACCGCATGGCCAATATCGACGGGTGGAATGGACCTCTGCCCATGGAGTGGTTGGAGTCGCAGACCGAGTTGCAGCAGAAGATTCTGGCCCGGGAGCGCGAGTTGAACATGACTCCCGTGTTGCCGGCCTTTGCCGGTCATGTGCCGGCAGCTTTGAAGCGCATCTATCCCGAGGCCAATATCCAGTATCTGGGCAAGTGGGCCGGATTTCCCGATACCTACCGTTGCCACTTCTTGAATCCTGAGGAGCCGTTGTTTGCCGAGATTCAGAAGAGTTTCCTGCAAGAGCAGCAAAAGCTGTTCGGTACCGACCACATCTATGGCGTGGACCCCTTCAATGAGGTGGATCCGCCCAGTTGGGATCCGAAGTATCTGGCTCAGGTATCGGCCGACATGTACAAGACGCTGACTGCTGCCGACCCCGAGGCCGTGTGGTTGCAAATGACCTGGATGTTCTATCACGACCGCGATTTGTGGACGGCTCCGCGCATCAAGGCGTTGCTGACCGGGGTACCGCAGGACAAGATGATGCTGCTCGACTATCACTGTGAGAATGTGGAGTTGTGGAAGAGTACCGACAAGTTTCACGGGCAGCCCTATATCTGGTGCTATCTGGGCAATTTCGGCGGGAATACGACCCTTACCGGTAATGTGGGGGAGAGTGGCCATCGTCTCGACGAGGCTTTGAAGAGCGGGGGTGACAACCTGGCGGGGATAGGCTCTACGTTGGAAGGGCTGGACATCGACCAGTTCCCCTATGAGTATACCTTTGAGAAGGCTTGGAACATAGCAGTGGACGAGCAGGAGTGGATCGACCGGTTGGCCGACCGTCACGTGGGGGCTGTCTCGGCTCCGGCACGTAAAGCCTGGCACCTCTTGTACGACGATATTTTCGTACAGGTGCCCCGCACGTTGGGCATTTTGCCGGGCTTCCGCCCGCAGCTGGGCAACAATCACGACAAGCGCACCAGTAACGAATATGACAATACCACCTTGTTGCAGGTCTGGAAACTCTTGCTCGATGTGCCGGCCTGCCAGCGAGATGCCTACAATATCGACCTCGTGATGGTGGGGCGGCAGCTCTTGGGAAACTATTTCCTGACGGTAAAGCGGGAGTTTGATCGCTTGTACGGCGAGCGGAATGTCCCAGCCTTGCAGGCCAAGGCTGCCGAGATGCGCGAGATTCTGGCCGATTTGGAGGCCCTGAATGCTTTCCACAGCCATGCTTCGCTCGATACGTGGATTGATGAGGCTCGCAATATGGGTACGACCGATGCCTTGAAAGATTATTACGAGAAGAATGCCCGCAACCTCATTTCCACTTGGGGTGGCAACTTGAACGACTATGCCAGCCGCACATGGGCCGGATTGGTGAAATCGTACTATGCCGGTCGCTGGGAAATCTATTTCGATGCGGTAATCGCTGCGGCCGAGCAGGGTGCCGAACTTGACAGCCAGGCGTTGAATCAAAAACTCGCCGCCTTTGAACAGGCGTGGGTGGAGAGTACGGATCCTGTGATAATCGAGCGCCACGGTACGTTACTCGATACCTCGCGGGAGCTGCTGAAAAAATACGAGAAGAAAATAGGGCATTAAGATAGATTGTAGAAAAGGGAAAGAGGCGGTGACTGCGGTAGCAGCCATCGCCTCTTTATTTATCAAACGGTTTGTATCGGTATTGTTTTTCCCTTTTTCACAAGGGGAGGGGTGTTTCCCCAACGTTCAGAACGACCGCAGCCAGTCGGCCAGTTCGGCGTGAACGGCCTGTTTGAAGCGGAACGATTCGTTGTAGCCCCAGCCGTGTCCGCCGGTGGGGTAGATGTGCAGCGAGGCCGGTACCCGATGCTGGTGCAGCGCCATGTAGTAGCGGATACTGTTTTCGACGGGTACCCCATAGTCGTTGTCCGACAGTGCAATGAAGGCGCGGGGTGTCTCGTTGTTCACCTGCTTTTCGTTGGAGTAGTAGTCGATCAGTTGGTGGTCGGGCTCTTTGCCGATGAGGTTCTCGCGAGAGCCTTGGTGGGTGATGGCCGAATCCATTGAGATAACGGGGTAGAAGAGTATCTGGAAGGCCGGTTTCAGTTCGGTGGGGTAGTGGGTGGCAAAGGTCGAGGCCAGATGACCTCCCGCCGAGAAGCCCATGATGCCGATGTCGTCGGGATTGATGCCCCATTCACCGGCATGAGCCTTGACCACGCGCATGGCTTCGCATACGTCCGACAGGGGTACCCGGTGGTTACCGTGCGGCATGCGGTATTTCAAGACGATGAGAGCGATGCCCTGATGCTTGAAATAGTCGGCATAGGCATATCCTTCGTGGTCGTAGGCCAGCATGGTATATCCGCCGCCGGGACACAAGATGATGGCGCGTCCGGTGCGTTGCTCCTTGGGGAGGAAGATCCGTATTGAAGGTTGATAGATGTGACGGCTCTCGTCGTAGGACTGTCCGGTGTCGTCGTTCTTTTCGGCCGGACCGTTTTCCCACAAGGCGATGTCGAGGGGTTGGTTGTTTTGAGCATAGACCGGTGCACCAAGTAAGCACGAGATGAGTAGCAGAGAGGCAAATCGATAGATTTTCATGGCTGTTGTTTTTTAAGTGTGATGAATATGTTCCCGTCGGGGTACACCGCTGTGCTTCCTGTGCCGGGATTAGCTTTCGACAAAGATAAACGGATTATTTCAAAGGCAGCGGGTTTCGATGAAAAATATGTGGGGTGAAACGAATTTCCTGACGAAACAATTTGTAATTTTGCGCCCAAATTAATGGGAAATGAAAGAGAAGTTAAAGGGCCACTCGGCCATGTTTACGGCAAATTTCCTGTGGGGAATCATGTCGCCTATTTCTAAATCAATCTTTTTTACCGGTGTCATATCGGCTTTTTCGTTAACCAACATGCGTATGATAGGGGCGGCGGCCTTCTTCTGGATTGCCTCCCTGTTTATGCCTCGTGAGAAGGTAACCCGGCGCGATTTGCTTTTACTGTTTGCGGCTTCCCTGTTCGGCATCACGCTTAACCAGGGATTTTTTGTGGTGGGACTCTCCTACACGACTCCTATCGATGCGTCGGTGGTCGCCTCGCTCACACCTATCATTACCATGATATTGGCCGCCTTTATCCAGAAGGAGCCGATGACGGGCAAGAAGGTGATTGGTGTCTTTATGGGCCTCTCGGGGGCATTGATGCTGATTCTGAACGGAGCCGAAGGCATGTCGGGCGGATTGTCGGGCGGCCGGGTCATGGGCGACCTGTTCTGTCTGATTGCCGAGATAAGTTTCGCCATCTACTATGTGGCATTCAAGGACCTGATCAACCGCTACAAACCGGTAACGCTCATGAAGTGGATGTTCCTGTTTGCTACGGTTTGCTGCCTGCCTTTCGGTAGTTCAGGCATCATGAGCATTCCGTTTGCTACGCTCGATGCCACGGTTTATCTCGACCTCTTCTTCGTGATATTCGGTGCCACCTTCCTGTCGTATATGCTGGTCTCGGTCGGTCAGAAACGGTTGCGCCCCACGGTAGTGAGCATGTACAACTATATCCAGCCTATCGTCGCTTCGTTGCTGGCCGTATGGTGGGGCATGGATAGTTTCGACTTGATGAAGGGTTTTGCTATTCTGCTGGTATTCCTGGGCGTCTATGTGGTGACGACCAGTAAGTCGAGGGCTCAACTCGAAGCCGAGATGGCTCTCAAAGCCGCTCGAGAAGGGAGTGCTGCTACGGGTGATGAGGCTGACAAAGGTGCGAATCGGGAATAACCAGGCGTAAAAGATATTATAGCCGTGAACAAGAGTTGTTTACGGCTATTTTTTATCTGTAATATATCTGTATTTTATTTGTATTTTCTCCGGAAGATTAGCGATAATCCTGGTCGAGGAACCGGGCTACCCCGTCGTGGTTGTTGTCGGGAATAATGGCCGTAGCCTGTTGCTTCACCTCGTCCATGGCATTGGCCGGAGCATATCGCCGGTCGGCGATGCCGAAGAGGGGCAGGTCGTTGAGGTTGTCGCCGAAAGCCACTACCTCCCAAGGGTTGAGCGAGTCGATAATCTGTTGTGCGGTGGCTGCCTTGGAGACCCCCTGTGGGTAGATTTCGAGGTTGCCGTAGCGGGGGTCGACAATGTCGCGGTAGCAGAACAGGCTGCATTTGCCGGTTCGGGCAATCTCGGCCGCAGCCGTTTCGAGCCGGTCGAACAGGTCGATGACCAGGATAAAGAGGGGAGGGCGGTCGAGCAGCTCTTCCCGGTAATCAGTCGTGAGGATAAAATCTTTATAGGGGGTATTTTCGCGTTGGCTCTTGAAGGTGCGCTGCATCTCGTTGGACAGCGTCTTGTGGAAGACGTGCAGCTTGTTGTCGTCGATGCGGTAGACAAAGGGTACCAGATGGCGTTTTTCGAGCCGTTCGATATACCGCAGGGCCGAGTCGTCGGTAAACCCGTTGGTGCGGATATAGCGCCTGCGGCGTATGTCGTAGAGCACAGCCCCGTTCATGAGCACGGCCGGCATGTTGAGGTCGAGTTGTTGCAAGAGTGGAATGACGGTGGCCGGGGTGCGTGCCGTGGCTACCGTGAAGTGCATGCCCCGGTGGAGGAGAGCGTTGATTTTTTCGATGGAATGGGGCGAAACGACGGAGTCGCTGTTGAGCAAGGTCCCGTCCAGGTCGGAGATGTAGAGCGTTTGGGTTTTCATCGGCGGGGTGATAACAGGTGTGGAAACTCGGGGAGAATGAGTGGTCGGGAGGAAGGCGAAACCGGTCTGCCCGTTTTGCTCCCCGTCGTCGACGGGGAGCCTCTTCCTTAGAACCACTTGATTTTTCGGAATATGATAAAGGCCAGGGCCGACAACAGAATCGAGAAGAAGACTATCAGCGAGAAGGCATGCGGAATCTGCTCGATGTGAATGTCGACGTTCATGCCGTAGAAGCTGGCGATGAGCGTGGGCACCATCAGTACGATCGAGAGGCTGGTCATGCGTTTCATGATGGTGTTTACGTTGTTGGAGATGATGGAGGCAAAGGCGTCCATCGTCCCGGTGAGAATGTCGCTGTAAATGTTCACCATGTTGTGGGCCTGCCGCAATTCGATCATCACGTCGTCGAGCAGTTCGGGATTCTGGTAGTCCTTCTCGTGGAATATCTTGGGCAGTTTGCTGATCATCATCTCGTTGCCCCGAATCGAGGTGTTGAAGTAGACGAGGCATTTTTGCAGGTTCATCAGTCGCAGCAGGTCTTCGTTGCGAATGCTCCGTTGCAGCTCCTTTTCGGCCGAACTCACCTCGTTGTAAATCTGTTTCAGGTATTTGAGGTACCACACGGCCGAGGAGTAGATGAGCCGTAGGATAAACTCGTATTTGTTGGGAACCACAATCTCCTTGCGGCGGGTATGTTCGATGAAGTCGGGAATCATGTCGGTCGAGCGATAACATACCGACACGGTGATTTCGTTGTTGGTGATGATACCGATAGGCACGGTGGTGTAGGAGATATTGCTGTTCTTCTCGACGACGGGAATACGCAAGATGGTCAGCAGCCAGTTGCCTTCGGTGTCGATACGCGGCCGTTCGTCGGTATCGGCAATGTCGTGCAGGAATGCTTCCGGCACTTTCAAATCTTTTTCCAGGAAATCGAAATCGTCTTGGGTCGGGCACTCTACGTTTACCCAGCAGTTGGGAATCCAGTGAGGTTTCTCTACGAAACCTGCTTCACAAAAGAGATATTTTCTCATTGCGTTGCTCCTTTCTTTTTTGTATCCCTGCCGGAGCCTGCAACATTTGACCTTCAAACCTTACTTGCTCCCGAGGGAGGTGTGAATACTACTGCACGTTCGCGGGTTTGAATCGTCCATAATCAGATGAATTTAGGGAGAATAAAAAGAGTTCGTCTGGTGAACGAACTCCTCGAAGCTCTTCAGGTTGGACTTGAACCAACGACCCTCTGATTAACAGTCAGATGCTCTAACCGACTGAGCTACTGAAGAATAAAAGTATCAAAATGTTTGGCTCTTCAGGTTGGACTTGAACCAACGACCCTCTGATTAACAGTCAGATGCTCTAACCGACTGAGCTACTGAAGAAGATAGCATCTCTTAAAAATGCGATGCAAAAGTAATGGGTTATTTCCAATTATGCAATATATTTGCAAAAAAAAAATTTCCACCATGAGGATAGTAGGATTGGGAAACGCACTTACCGACGTGCTGGCACGGTTGCACTCCGACGCGTGTTTCGAGGCCATGGGTCTCTTGAAGGGAGGTATGCAACTGATTGATGAAGAGAGACTTTTGAAAATCATGGCGATTTTCGAAGGGCTGGAAACGACGCTGGCATCGGGTGGTTCGGCGGCCAATGCCGTTTCGGGGGTGACCCGAATGGGTGTTGAGGGTGGTTTTATCGGCAAGATAGGTCGCGACGCCTACGGACAGTTTTTCCGCGACGACATGGAGCGCAACGGGGTGAAGACCTCGCTGATCGAGTGCGACCAGGCTTCGGGTTGTGCCATGACCCTCATTACCCCCGACGGCGAACGCACCTTCGGTACTTTTCTGGGAGCCGCGGCCACATTGAGTGCCGACGAGCTTGACCCCCAGATGTTTGCCGGGTACGACCTGCTTCACATCGAAGGGTATCTGGTACAGGACGAGGCCCTCATCTTGCGGGCTGTGCAACTGGCCAAGGAGATGGGGCTGCAAGTCTCCTTTGATATGGCCAGCTACAATGTCGTGAAAGAGAACTATGCCATTATCCACACCCTGGTAGAGAACTACGTCGATATCCTGTTTGCCAACGAAGAGGAGGCGATGGCCTATACGGGCGAGGAGCCGCGCCAGGCGGTCGAGACGTTGGCCCGTCACTGCCGGATTGCCGTGGTCAAGTGTGGTGCCCACGGTTCGTTTGTGGGTTGTGGCGATGCGGTTGTCGAGGTACCGGCTACGCCCGAGATCCGTATTGATTCGACAGGTGCGGGCGACCTCTATGCTTCGGGATTCCTCTACGGTCTCTCGCAGCACTGTTCGTTGCGCATGTGTGGCGAGATAGGGTCGCTGCTGGCCGGTCGGGTCATCAAGGTGATAGGGACCAAGATGAGCGATGAGATATGGGCTGAAATAAAGTTAAAAGTGGCCGAGATGATTGCCGAAGACCGCGGTCATTGACTATCTTCGTAAGGCCAAGACAAAAAATAGAGCGATGAGAAAAACAAGTTTGAGCATGGGAATCGTGTTGGCATTGGCCCTTTGGGTGGGCTGTGTGAGCGCGGTGCAGGCCGGGAAGTCGGACCGACGGGATTTTGAAGTCTCGCGAAACCTCGATATATTCAACTCGCTGTTCAAGGAGTTGAACCTGTTTTATGTCGATACCATCGATGCCGAAAAGGCTATCAACGACGGGGTGAATGCAATGTTGGCCCGGTTGGACCCTTACACCGAATATATTCCCGAGAAAGAGAAAGATGATTTCTTCCTCTCTACCACCGGGGAGTATGCCGGTATAGGTTCCTTGATTATGGAGCGTGACAAGGCGGTCTATATTTCGGAACCCTATGAGGGTATGCCTGCCCAGTTGGCCGGTTTGCGACCCGGCGACAAGATTGTCATGATCGACAACGATTCGGTAACGGGTTGGAAGAGTGCCGCCGTGAGCGAGCGGTTGAAAGGCCCGGCCAACACCAAGTTGAAGGTCACCGTTGAGCGGCCGGGTGTCGAGGGCACACTCTCCTTCGAACTTACCCGTAAAAAGATACAGATACCGGCCGTGCCTTATTATGGAGTGGTGTGTGACAGTGTGGGATACATCTACCTGAGCAGTTTCACCGATTCGGCCTCCGATGAGGTGAAGCGGGCCTTGCAGGAGTTGAAACGACAGGGTATTACCTCGCTTGTACTCGACCTGCGGGGTAACGGTGGCGGTATTCTGGAAGAGGCCGTGCAACTGGTCAATCTGTTTGTCCCCAAGGGCGAGGAGGTACTCTCGACCCGGGGTCGGAACAAGAAGATGGACAAGATTTACAAGACCACTCAGGAGCCGGTCGACGAGCATATCCCGCTGGCTGTGCTGATTGACGGCGGTACCGCCTCGTCGTCGGAGATTGTGGCCGGGTCCTTGCAAGACCTCGATCGGGCCGTAATCATAGGCTCGCGGTCGTTTGGCAAGGGGTTGGTGCAGTCGACCCGCCCGCTGCCCTACAACGGCATGCTCAAAGTGACGATAGCCCGCTATTATATTCCCAGCGGACGCCTCATACAGGCCATCGACTACTCGCATCGTAACCCCGATGGCAGCGTGGCCCGTATTCCCGACAGTCTTACCCACGAGTTCAAGACCGCCCACGGCCGCATCGTACGCGACGGGGGTGGCATCAAGCCCGATATCGAGACCACGGTAGAGCGCCGGGGCAATATCAGTTACTACCTGATGAAAGATTTCTATTTCTTCGACTACGCCACCCGGTATGCCGCCCGGCACGACTCGATTGCTCCTGCCCGGGAGTTCGTGTTGCCCGACTCGGTATACAACGATTTCAAGGCCTATGTCAAGTCGAAGAACTTCAAGTATGACAAGCAGAGCGAACGCATCTTGGACGATTTGAAGGAGGTCGCCAAGTTCGAGGGCTATTTCGATGAAAATACCCAAAAGCAGTTCGAGGCCTTGGCTGCCTCGCTGAACCACGATTTGGATCGCGACTTGGAGACTTTTCGCGATGAAATCGCGCAACTGCTCTCAATTGAGATTGTCAAACGCTACTATTACCAGAAGGGCGAAATCATCGAGTCGATCAAGAACGACAAGGATTTGGAGGAGGCCTGCGGTATCCTCAACGATGAGGCCCGTTATGCCAAGATTCTGAATCTCCCGGTAAAAAAACAGTAAAAGATTTTTCCCGTTTCGGGATTGAACGATAACAGAAGGGCGGCGAATCTCGATGGATTCGCCG
>JFBN01432879.1_pt1 | contig 32346 bp, 31 predicted proteins | sample 768741 | NCBI WGS metagenome assembly JFBN01 (sample SAMN01983846, study PRJNA193217) | chicken gut metagenome | biome: terrestrial biome; isolation source: ceca of Broiler chicken | host: Gallus gallus | place: United Kingdom: England | collected 2010-09-07
AATTATTTATATAAAACAATTATTTAAACTTACATTTTTGATACCTATTGCAATGTTGCTGATTTTTGCAAGGAGGTTTATTAAAAATGGCTAAAAATAAAAAAGCCCAGATTTTGGCTGCCGTAATGTGCGCAGCAACAGTTGCAGGGGTGTCGCCAGCAATTTCCTCAGCTGCACAAGGAACAGTACCAGGTACAACTAACGCCGAATATGATATTTCAAATGACGGTTTAAAAATTACAATCGGCGATAGTTCTATCGCATTTAGACCAGAAGGTAATAGTCTAGGATATACACCAGGTTTTAATGTTAGTGCTGATATGACAATTGTTGGTCAGCATGATTTAACAATTAGTGGTGGAGATTTAATTATTGGAAAAAATGGTACTGATGGTACTAATACTCTTACAGTTGGCGATAGCACATTTTATACAAACGGAGCTGCTTCAATAGCTGGTCATAAATTTGCGGTTAATTCCAAAGGTGATTTAAATATTGGTGAAGGTAAATTTACCGTTGATGCTGCTACAGGTGCAGTTACAGCAAATAATTTAAATGCAGTTAGTGCTGACCTTACTACGATAACAGCAGATAATGCTAATATTGCAAATGGTAAATTTACAGTAGATGAAGATGGTACAACATATATTCATGCAAATCGTTCTGAATTGCAGGTAACAGAAAATCAGGCAGTATTACGTCATGGTGATAATGGTGTTATTGTAAATAAAGACGGAGTAGCTGTAACGGGTGATTTTACAACAGATAATGGCTTAAAAGCAGGCCTTATGGGTTATGATTTAAACGGCAATGAAATTTACAGTGTAAAAGTTGATGAAGAAGGTAATTTCTCTGCTGCAAATGGTAATTTCACAGTTGATGCAGATGGAACAACATATGCTCATGCAGGTCGTTCTGAATTGCAGGTAACAGAAAATCAGGCAGTATTACGTCATGGTGATAATGGTGTTATTGTAAATAAAGACGGAGTAGCTGTAACAGGTGATTTTACAGCAGATAATGGTTTAAAAGCAGGTCTTATCGGTTATGATGAAAATGGTAACGCAATTTATGGAACTGAAATAAATAGTGATGGTAGTTTATCGGTAGGACAAGGTAATTTCACAGTTGATACTAATGGTAATGTAAGTGCAACAACTATAAGCACAACAAGATTATCAGTAGTAGATGATGAAGGAAATACAAATTTCCAGGTATTATCAGATGGAACTGTAATTGCTGATAAAATAGATATTGGCACTATTAGTGGTGATACTATTACTGCTAATACGATTAGTGCAGATACCATTAAAAATACAGATGGAACTTTTGCTGTAAATGCCAATGGTGATGTAACTGCTAGCAATATAGATGCAGGAACGGTAAAAACAAATACATTATCTGTAACAGATGATGAAGGAAATACAAATTTCCAAGTATTATCTAATGGTGCTTTTACTGCTGCTGATGGTAAATTTACAGTAGATGAAAATGGTCAATTTACGGCTAATGCTGGTACAAATGGTGGAATAATTGGAATAAGTGCTGACGATGCTGTACTTGGCTATAGAGGTAATAGCATTGTAATGAATCGTACAGGCGCTACAATAACTTCAGGCAAGTTAACTATAACAAATGGTACAGATGAAACAGTAATTAATGGTAAATACATTAATGGTGTATATATGAGAACCGAAGGTAAGGATGTTTGGGCAAATGAGATTAATATCAGTGCTTTAGGTTCTAATAGTGAAGGTATTGCTAATGGTAATTTCCAAGTAGCGGAAAATGGTAGCGTTACTAATACCATTAAAGATGTTGTTGGTACTACAGTATCTACTATAACAACTGATAAAAATGGTCTTACTGTAACAGATCAGAATGGCTCTACTGTTGTTAATGGTAGTGGAGTAACTACAACAGGTGATGGTAACTTTGGAGGAGATGTTAATGTAGGTGGTTTCCTTGATGTAGAAGGTGGAGCACACATTGGCGGAGACCTTATAGTTGACGGTACTATTAATGGTAAAGATTTTAATGATTTAGCTACTAATGAAGATATTAGTGGTGTAAAAGGTGAAATCACTGAAGTAAACAATAAAGTAGATGCTGTTGATAATAAAGTCGGCGATTTGAAAGCTCTTGATGGAGATATCACTGCTCGTCAGGAATATAAAGACAATCAGTCTTTAGTTGGTGCTATTAATGCTGAATCTGCTATGCGTCAGCAGTTAAGCGGCCGTGTTGATGGCTTGGAAAGCCGTGTTGGCAGCTTGGAAGACCGTATGGGTGATGTTGAAGACCGTATTGATAAAGTTGGTGCTATGGCTGCTGCTATTGCTAACTTACGTACAATGGGTTATGACCCTGAAGCTCCGACTGAAATCGCTGTAGGCGTTGGTCAGTATGAAAGCGAAACGGGCCTTGCTCTTGGTGTATTCCATTATCCAAATCAGGACTTCATGCTCAGCGCAAGCATTTCCACTTCCGGCGATGAAGTAATGGGCGGTATCGGTGCTACTTGGAAAATCGGCCGCAAATCCTCCGCTGAAAAAGCACGCTCTGTAGAAGAAAAACGTGTAGCTAAAGCGGAAGAAATGCAGGAAATGGCAAAAGCTGAAAAAGTAAAAGCGCAGAGAGAAAGACATGCGCAGATGCTGGCTGAAAGAGAAGCTGCAAAATAAATTAGTGTGCTATAACAATTAAACAATCAGACATGCTTGGGATAAGCGGCAGTATATCTGTCGCTTATTCTGATAATTGGGGGATATATCATGAAAAAATTATTATTCGTTTTAGCAATGGTGATGACAATGGCTGTCAGCGGTCTGTGCTTTGCGGCTGATGGCGGCGATTTGAATACGGAACAGAAAACGGCGCAAACTTTTATTTCTGTATTTGAAGGACAGAAAGTGCCGAGCTATGAAGATTTTACGAAGGATTTTGCTGACAGTCTGAAAAACACCGTTACGGAACAAGCGTACAGCAAACTGCAAAGAGATGTAAAAGTGCAGATGGGTACTTTGACGGAAGCAAAATTTTATTCCTATCAGCGTTTTGACCAGGGTGACCGCGTAACGTATATTGCAAGTTTTGACAATGCCAATCTGGTTGCCATTGTGTTCTCCTTTGATAAAGATTTGAAGCTGGTAAATTTTGCGCTTACGCCTATGCAGCAGCAAAATTCGCAGGCAGCAGCTGAATGATGATTGAATGATGATTATGGATATGAATTTCTTGAAAGACCATATATTCTTTGTGGTTGTAATCTGCATAGTATTTGTTGCTGCTTTTATGTGGCTGCGGCCGCATGACAAAGTACAGGCGCAGCAGCAGGAAGTGGGCAAAAGCGATTTCGGCGTGGTGTATATCGATATGGACACGGTGGATACGGTAAAGAAAGACAATATGTATTATTTAATCGTTTCCGTAGAGGAACGCTATACGGATGAAACATTCCTGCAGCAGCTCCGCCAGAGTGAAGAAACGAAAGATGCCGTTTCAGCGCTTGATTTGTATATGTTCACGAATACAGGCGGTTTTTACTGTGTGCCGCAGCGTTATCTGGTGGATAAGGACGGCAAGGTATGCGCCGATTTGGGCAGCGATATGCAGATGAAGCCTGTTGATGAAAAAATAATATCGGATATTTACGTTAATGCGTTGAAAGTACTGGAAAATAAACAGCGGTTTCAATCAATGATGAATAAGTAAAAGTTGTGATGTTAGATGAAAAAAGTTTGTCCCGTATGCCATACGGTTTTTGAAGTAAATGGCAATCGCCAGATTTATTGCAGCGTGCGGTGCAGGAAAGCGCATCATAAGAAAGTTTACTATGATAGAACACGTCCGATACCGCAGTATGAAGTCGGTGCAAAAGTATTGCGTGAATTTCGGTGCTGCAAATGTGATAAATTGGTGCTTGTTATAAGTAAAAATGATAAACGCAGAAAATTCTGCAGTCCTCACTGTGAAAAATTATACTGGAAGCATCCGCATAAACCGAAAGCGGAAAAACGGAAAAAAGCGGTATAAAAGATATTTTCAGCAGTTTAATCATCTCAGTAAAAAACGGCCGCTTAAAGTTGGATTTTGCATTTAACTTTAAGCAGCCGTTTTTATTTATTGGGGTATTTTTTATTTCACGGGTAGTTTATTTTTGTGGTATAATAGATTTTGCCTTTGGGCAGAAGAGATACCGCAGATGTGTCAGACTCTCCTCTTTCGAGATGGGGTGGTAATATGACGGATTACGAATTGGCTATGCTAATTTTGACGATAATCAGTGTTGTATTCACCATTCTAGGTTATTTCAAGAAAAACTGAGTTTTTTAAGAAATAGAAAAGAGCCAGACATCGTCCGGCTCTTTCTATTTCCACATTTATAGAAGAAAGCTGACGGCACAAACATCAGCGGTCTCTTCTTTCTATTTGTATTATACTACAATAAATTTTAAACTGCAACAAATCGGCAAGGGAAACCTTGTCTTTTTTTGTTTAGACGTAAATATATTCCGCCATTACCGGCTGGAGATTTATTTTGAGCAAATCGTTGTAGACTTCATCGACAGAGCGTGTGTCGGATATTTCAAACTGTGCGTCGCCTTTATCCTTGTCCGGATTTTCTTCGCTGTGTTCGCCGATACCGGTGCTTACGCCAGCGGAGATTTTCGTAGCGGCGATATTGACGAGATTGTCGCGCACGCGGGCGCATTCACGGGTGGATACGGTTATGCTGGCAAACGGCATGAACAGGCGGTAAGCGCAGACAACCTGCAATAACTGGCGTTCGTGCACGTCCATCGGATTGATTTTGTCGTTGTTGATAATCGGGCGCAGGCGCGGGCAGGAGAAGGCGATTTCCGCCTGCGGATATTTTTTTTGCAGGTAATATGCGTGCATACCGGTTGCCAGTGCGTCTTTGCGGAAATCGTCAAGACCGAGAAGGGCGGCAAAACCGACGCCGCGCATACCGCCTTTCAGGGCGCGTTCCTGCGCGTAGAAGCGGTACGGGAATATGCGTTTATGTCCGGCGAGGTGAAGTGTTTCGTATTTGTCGGAATTGTACGTTTCCTGGAAAACCGTTACATAATCGGCGCCGCATTTTTGCAGATAAGCGTATTCGTCGCTGTTTAAAGGATAAATTTCCAGACCGATTAAGCGGAAATATTTTTTGGCGATTTTGCAGGCTTCACCGATATATTCAACGGTCGATTTTTTGCGGCTTTCCCCCGTTAAAATCAGAATTTCCTGCAGACCCGATTTGGCGATAGCCGCCATTTCCTTGTCGATTTCCTCGTAATTGAGCTGGGCGCGTTTTATTTTGTTGTGGCAGTTGAAGCCGCAGTAAATGCAGTAATTTTCACAGTAGTTGGCAATGTAAATCGGCGTGAACATGTAGATGGAGTTGCCGAAGTGCTTGCGTGTTTCCGCCTGGGCGCGCTGGGCAATCTGTTCGAGAAACGGCAGTGCGGCAGGCGAGAGCAGTGCTCTGAAATCCTCCGGCGTGATATGGTCGTGGGAAAGCGCTGCCTGTACGTCCTGCGCCGTGTAGCTGTCATAGTCGTAGCTTTGCATATCGGCTACGACTTTGTCGAGGATATCGCTGTCGATGACTTCCATATCGGGCAGATACTGCATATGGTTCGTTCTGTTCTGTTTTAAATGTTCTTTTATTTCATCATTTAATATGCTTTCATTAACGTGGTCCATGGTAATTCCTCCGTATAAATTAGTCCTGTAAATAACCGGTCAATGGGGAAGACGCGCTGCCGCCTTTTGCTTTTACGCGGCCGAGTTTAGCTCTGTAACCGAGACGGCCGGCCTCGATAGCGAGGCGGAATGCTTGCGCCATGAGCGGGAGGTCGCCTGCCGTAGCGATGGCTGTATTTGCCATGATGGCCGTTGCGCCCATTTCCATAGCTTCACATGCCTGCGACGGTCTGCCGATACCGGCGTCGACAATAATCGGCAGGTCGATTTCGTCAATGAGTATCTGAATGAATTCTTTCGTAGCCAGACCGCGGTTGGAACCAATCGGCGCACCGAGCGGCATAATGCAGGCTGCACCGGCATTTGCCATGTCGCGGGCGGCGTTTAAATCGGGATACATGTACGGCATTACGGTGAAGCCTTCTTTGGCGAGGATTTCCGTTGCTTTTATCGTTTCCTGATTATCCGGCAGCAGATATTTGCTGTCGCGCATGATTTCGATTTTGACTAAATCACTGTCGCAGATTTCGCGGGACAGTCTGGCAATGCGTACAGCTTCGTCGGCATTGCGGGCGCCGGAGGTGTTCGGCAGCAGTTTTACATTTTCCGGAATGAAATCGAGGATATTCGCCATGCCGCCGACGTTTACGCGGCGCAGCGCCAGTGTTACGATTTGCGCCTGTGCCTGCTGCACGGCGGCTTTGATTAATTCATGGGAATATTTGCCCGAGCCTAAAATGAAGCGGGAAGTGAATTCGTATTTGCCTAATTTCCAAGTGTCGTTTGCATTTGTCATGATTAAAACCTCTTTATTCTTCTAAAATTAATTGTACTATCATATTGGCTTCGTGTGCTGCACAAAGAGCAACGCGCGGTGCTGTAAGCGTTTTTTTCGTGTCGATACCGCTTTCTCCGTCGCCGCACAGATAAAAGTTGCGCATGATTTTGCGCGTGCGGATGGCGTTGCTGTCGCCGAAGCCTGCCATGCCGCTGGCGGCTACGAGTTTTTTGTGCGGGAACAGTTCTAAAACGGCATTTACAAGCATCGCTTTATTTTCCGGCACGTCGAACGCTTCACAGATATAGTCGTCGTCTTTTAATAAGGCGGCGATATTTTTTTCCGTAAGTTTTATACAGTCCGTTTTTATTTGCAGATACGGATTAATCTGCAATAGCTGCTGGGCGAGTGCGCCCGTTTTGTTCATACCGAGATGGCGGATGAAATAATGCTGACGGTTTAAATTGCTCAAATCGACCGTGTCGAAATCAATCAGGTGAAGCTGACCGATACCGACGCGGGCAAGCTGTACGGCTATATTGGAGCCGAGCCCGCCCAGCCCTGCCACGGCGACTTTGGCGCGCATGAGCTTATCCTGATTTTCTTTCGTGTGGCGGGCGCAAAGCACTCTGTATATTTCTTCTTTTGTCGGTGTATTCATTTTATCAGCCTCCACCGACGAACGTTACGATTTCCAATTTGTCGCCGTCGGTAATCATCGTGCTTTCATAGCGGCTTTTCGGCACGATATTGCCGTTTTTTTCGACGGCTATGCGTGTTGTCGGATAGTTTTTCTGCACGAGATAAGCAAAAACGCTGATATCGCCTGCCAGATTTTCCTGTTGTCCGTTTACTGTAATCAAAAAATTTCCTCCTTATACTAAAAAAGAGTTCACGAAAGAAATACACCCGCGGTGGTGCACCCCTTCATGAACTCTCGCTCAATCACATGGTCAACTCTATAGAGTTTTACAATAAAAAAGAGATGACAAAAATGCCATCTCTGCTTGTTCATCTCATTCCTACGTTGGCATTATCCAAATCAGGTTATGGGTCGAAGCTTACACTTCCTCTCAGCCGGTGCACCAGCTCCCCGTATTGAATTCATAAATATAATATAATTTATTTATGATTTTTTGTCAATAAGCAATCATGATTTTCCCGCGGGAAACTGACTGATAAACAGCGAGCCCAGAATTAGAACGGCTCCGAGCCACTGAACAGGGCTCATCGGTTCGGCAAGAAGAAACGTGGATAAGAGTATCGCGGTAACGGGGTCAATATAGCTGAACAGTGCAACCGTCGGCGCAGACAGTTTTTGCAGTGAGGAAAAATACAGTAAGTAGGCAAAGCCTGTATGTATTGCGCCGACCGTCAGTAAAAGCAGCAGGGAAGCAATATCGGCAGACCAGCTGTTGTCCTGACAGACAACGTACGGCAGCAGAATGAGCGTGGCGATTATCAGCTGAGCGATAGTGCTGTCCATAGCCGAGATATCGTGCAGAAATTTATTGCTGATGATGACGCTGGCATAAAAAGCCGCGGCGCAGATACCGTAAATGACGCCCTGCATACTGCCGACTCCGGAGCTGAGACCGGTGAAGATGTCGGCAATCAGCATCATGCCAATGAGCGCGAGGATTACGCAGATTAATTTGCGCCGCGTGAAGCGTTCGTGCAGGAAAAACGGCGATACGAGCACGACGATGGTCGGTGCAAGGTAATAGGTGAGCGTGGCGACGGCAATGGTCGTATAGTGATACGCCTGAAACAGGAAAATCCAGTTGAAGCCGATAGCACCGCCGGAAATGAGTAGAATAAGTGCGTTTTTGCGCCAGGCGGAAAAATCGAGGGATTTTTTCAGAACTGACATGGCGAATAATAAGACGGCGGCGCCGATAAAACCGCGCACAAGCGCTATCTGGGAACTGGCAAGGTCGATATAGCGCACGAACAGGCCGATGCTGCCGAAAATCAGCATGGCGGAAATATTTTTTAAAGTTGCGGGCAAAGTAATCACTCCTTAGTAAAATATATAATAGCTGTTGTGCAAGTAAAACATTGAGCCTGTAGCCAGCAGTATAGTAGTTTATATTTGTTCGATGTTGGCACTTAACCTCACTAAATATAAAGTATTATTCTGCTTTAGGAAATCAACTGATATAACAAGTTATGTGTATTATATCATGTTTTGGACGTAAATGATTTTTTAAGTCGATTTTAACGGACAAAAATGCTATAATCATTTGTACTGATTAAAATAAAAAATCGAGGCTGTACAAGCAGAATAATACTTTATATACGTTCGATGTTGGCACTTAACCTCACTAAATATAAAGTATTATTCTGCTTTGGGAAATCGATTGGCACAACAGATATAATACAGAAGTGTAATGGAGGGTTTATTATAAAGAAAAAATTTTATGCGGTGAAAAAGGGTTATCAGACGGGAATTTTCGATACGTGGGCGCAGTGTCAGAAGCAGACGCAGGGGTTTAAGGGCGCTCTGTTCAAGTCGTTTGCCACGTTGAAGGAAGCGCAGGATTATTTGAACGACGAGCCAGAGACTGCCGTTTCGGAACGCGATGATGCCCGTTATTATATATATGTAGACGGTTCGTATATAAACGGCCGCTACAGCTGGGGCATGGCGATTTTCCGCTACGGTGAATTAATCGCCACGTACAACGGGCTGGGCAAATCGCCGGACGCCGGAGAACTGCACAATGTCGCCGGTGAAATCGAAGGAGCGATGGAAGCGGCAAAATGGGCGGCAGCAAACGGTGAGAAAGTCGTCATCTGCCATGATTACATCGGTCTGTCCGAATGGGCGACGGGACGCTGGAAGACGAACAGGGAGCTGACGAAATACTATGCGCAGTTCATGCAGCCGTATTTGAAATACGTTTCGTTCAAAAAAGTGGCGGGTCATACCGGCGTAGAAGGCAATGAGCTTGCCGACAAACTGGCAAAACAGGCTTTAGGCTTATAATTTTCAGGAGGAATAGTTTTGGATACTTCACTTACATTAGGTATAGAATCAAGCTGTGATGAAACGTCCGTTGCTGTACTGCGCGGCGGCAGGGAAATTTTGGCGAACGTCATTTCCACGCAGATACCGGTTCATCGCAAATTCGGCGGCGTAGTGCCGGAAATCGCATCGCGCAAACATATTGTAAATATCATGCCGGTGCTGGACGAGGCACTGCATGAAGCGGGCGTAACACTTGCCGATATCGACCGCATAGCCGTAGCGTACGGTCCGGGTCTTGTCGGCGCACTGCTCGTCGGCGTGTCGGCGGCGAAAACGCTGGCGTTCGCGCTCGATAAACCGCTTGTCGCCGTAAATCATCTGGAAGGGCATATTTTCGCCAACTTTCTGTCGCATCCTGATTTGCAGCCGCCGTTTATGGCGCTCGTCGTATCGGGCGGCCATACGTCGCTCGTGCATGTAAAGGATTACAATCATTTCAGCCTGATGGGACAGACACGCGACGATGCCGCCGGTGAAGCGTTTGACAAAGTAGCGCGCGTCATGGGGCTGCCGTATCCGGGCGGGCCGCAGATTGACAAATTGGCGAAAGAAGGCAACCCTGACGCAATAGATTTCCCGATGGCGCTGAACGAAAAGGGTAATTATGAATTCAGCTTCAGCGGGCTGAAATCGGCGGTGCTCAATTATTTAAACAGTATGAAATTGAAACATATAGAAATAAACAAGGCGGACGTGGCGGCTTCATTCCAGAAATCGGTCGTGAATATTCTCGTGCATAAAGCGGTGGAGGCAGCGCGTCAGACAGGCATGAAAAAACTCGTCCTGGCAGGCGGCGTAGCAGCCAACAGTTCGCTGGAAGAACATCTGCGCCGGGCTGCCGAAGAAAGTAATCTGGAGTTTTATTATCCGAGCAAAATTCTTTGTACGGATAATGCCGCAATGATTGCCTGCCGCGGCTATTATCAGGCACTTGCCGGTCAGTTTGCAGGTAGCGATTTAAACGCCGTACCGTATCTGGAACTTACGGATAAAGAATAAGTATCCGTTGTGCTAATAAAACATCGAGCCTGTAGCCAGTAGTATAATAGTTTATATTCGCTGCCTGTTGTCACTTAACCTCACTAAATATAAACTATTATACTGCTTGGGAAAATCAACCAGCACAATAGATAATAAATATAAAAAATAAATAAAAAACAGCTATCATTTTTATTGATAGCTGTTTTTTATTTATTTTATTACCTGTTTGATTACACCGCCGCCGACGAGGATTTCACCGTCGTAAAAGACGACGGACTGTCCCGGTGTTACGGCGCGCTGTTTTTCCTTGAATATGACTTTGGCCAGGCGGCCGTCAGCCAATGGGCTTACTTCACATTCACATTCGCGGTTGCCGTAGCGGATTTTCGCCGTCGTCGTGAACGGAGCTGTAAAATCGTCCTTCGTGATGAAGTTCAGATTTTGCGCCACAAGCCCTTGCGCGAGCGTGGCGCTGTTTTCGCCGACGATGACGCGGCTGTGTTTTACGTCAAGACCTGTAACATAAAGCGGATGGGCGGCGGCAATGCCGAGCCCTTTGCGCTGACCAACGGTGTAGAGCGGTACGCCTTCATGGCGGCCGAGTACATTGCCTTCCGTATCGACGATATCGCCCGCTTTGAGGATATGCGGCGCTTTGGCTTTGATATACGCCTTATAATCGTCATTCGGGATAAAGCAGATTTCCTGACTTTCCGGTTTATGGGCGACGGGCAGGTCGAGTTTTTCCGCCAGCTGGCGCGTCTGTGTTTTCGTGTAATTGCCGAGCGGCAGCAGAAAATGTTCCAGTGCGAACTGGTTTAAGGTATATAGAACGTACGACTGGTCCTTATGCGTGTCCAGCCCTTTTTTCAAAACGTAGCGGCGGTAATTTTCGTCGTATTCAATGCGGGCATAATGGCCGGTGGCTACGGCGTCAGCGCCGAGCTTTAAGCAGTCTTCCAGCAGTGCGCCGAATTTTATTTTATTATTGCAGGCAACACACGGATTGGGTGTTCTGCCGCGGGCGTATTCGCGGATAAAGTAGTTGATGACGTTTTTCTGAAATTCAGCATGATAATTTACGACGTAATGCTTGATGCCGAGCGTGTCAGCCACTTTTTTCGCATCGGCGACTGCCGTTGAGCCGCCAGCTTCGCGCGAGTCGTCGCTGAGTGTCATGGTTACGCCGAACACATCATAACCCTGCTCGAGCAGAAGTGCCGCCGTCAGCGAACTGTCGACGCCGCCGCTCATGGCTACGGCTATTTTTTTCTTCATAGATATTCCTCGCTTTAATTCATACTATATAACTAAGATTTATTCAATATTAGCAGAACGGATGCTTTTTGTCAAAATTATTTTTTCAGCTGCGCGCAGAATTGCAGATACTGGCTGATGTTTTTTTCGTAGCCGTTCGTCGTCGGAGTGTAATATTTCGTGCCCTTCATTTTAGCGGGCAGATAATCCTGTTTGACGATATGGTACGGGTAATCGTGCGCGTATTTGTAGTTTACGCCGTGGCCGAGCTTGGCGGCTCCCTTGTAATGGCAGTCGCGCAGATGGACAGGAACAGGACCGCAGTCTTTGGCGCGTACATCGGCGAGCGCCTTGTCGATGGCGAGATAGCTAGCATTGCTTTTCGGCGCGCTGGCGACGTACGTTACGGCCTGTGCCAGCGGAATTCGCGCTTCCGGCATGCCGACGAACTGCACCGCTTGTACGGCCGCCATAGCGACGACGAGTGCCTGCGGGTCGGCGTTGCCCACGTCTTCGGAAGCGCAGATGGCGATGCGGCGGGCGATGAAATTTACATCCTCACCGGCGGCGAGCATTCTCGCCAGATAGTGAATGGCGGCATCCGGGTCGCTGCCGCGCATGCTCTTGATAAAGGCGGAAACGATATCATAATGATTGTCGCCGTTTTTGTCGTATTTCTGAATGCGTTCGCTGACAATCGAATTTACGATGTTTTCATCAATTATATTATTATTTTCATGAGCGATATCGCCTGCCTGCTCCAGAATATTGAGAGCAATGCGTGCATCGCCGCTGGCAAACTGGGCGATGGCGGCTAGAATTTTTTCTGTGCATTTGAAATTGTGTCTGCCCAATCCCCGCTCGTTGTCCGTCAGCGCCATTTGCAGTATTTTTTCGATATGCTCGTCCGTCAGCGGTTGCAGCGAAATGACGCGGACGCGCGACAATAGGGCGTGATTTACTTCAAAATACGGATTTTCCGTAGTAGCGCCGATTAAGATAATGCGTCCGTCCTCAACATACGGCAAAAGTACATCCTGCTGTGCCTTATTGAAGCGGTGGATTTCGTCAAGGAAAATAATGGTGCGCTTATGGTAGAATTTGCGCTGTTCATTCGCTTTATCAATCAGTTTGCGCACGTCGTTTATGCCGGAAGCGACGGCGTTCAGCCGCTCGAAATTGCTTTTCGTCATATTGGCAATCATTTTAGCGAGCGTCGTCTTGCCTGTCCCCGGCGGTCCGTACAAAATCAGGGACGGGATTTTGTCTTCTTCAATCATGCGGCGCAGAAATTTTCCCTTGCCGAGTATCTGCTCCTGTCCTACGTATTCGCCGAAATTGCGCGGCCGCATACGGGCGGCAAGCGGGCTGTAATTTACAAGTTCATTATTTTCTGCAGTATTGTTTTCCGGCAGGCTGGCCGAAAATAAATCCAAAGTTTCCATAATTACTCTCCTGTCGAACCGAAGCCGCCCTGGCGGACACTGTCGTTGGCAATATCATCGTCCACGGTCAGAAATTTGTAGAAAATAGCCTGAGCGATGCGCATGCCCTTTTGAATGAATACGTCCTCTGTACCGAAGTTGATTAGCCCAATCATAATATGGCCTTCGTTGTCGGGATTGTTGTAATAGTCGGCGTCGATTACGCCCTGCGAATTTATGAGATTTAAATGTTTTTTGAAGGCAAGACTGGAGCGGATATGGATACCGAGATATTCATCATCCTGCATATACGCTTTAAGACCGGTGGCGATAACGCCGCATTGACCGGCTTTGATGAGTTTGTCCTGCGCCGCTTCTAAATCGTAGCCTGCCGATTTGGCCGTTTTGCGCACGGGCAGATGGATATCTTTGTCTGTATAGTCGGAAATTATTTCAAAACCGCGTTTACGCATAAAATCACCTCAAGAATTATTGAATTTACTTATTGTGCTGGTAAAACACTGAGCCTGTAATCAGCAGTATAATACTTTATATTCGTTCGATGTTGGCACTTAACCTCACTTAATATAAAGTATTATACTGCTGTAGAAAATTAACCGGCACAATAGGATTAAATTTTATTCAGAATACAAAAAAAGCACTGTGCATATACACAGTGCGTTATCTTCGTTTGGAGGCGACACCCAGAATCGAACTGGGGAATAAAGGTTTTGCAGACCTCTGCCTTACCGCTTGGCTATGTCGCCGTCTGGAGCGGAAAACGAGGCTCGAACTCGCGACCCCCACCTTGGCAAGGTGGTGCTCTACCACTGAGCTACTTCCGCATTTGACTTGTTTTTTGCTTCGCTGTATCAGCGACATGTATTATTATATCCATACCATATGGTTTTGTCAACAACTTTTTTAAAAAATTTTTCAGTTTGTGTATTTTTAGGGATAAACGCTTTAACGGCAAGGCTTTCGTCAGAGAAAAAGCCGCACGGAAATTTTTCCGTTACGGCTTTTTATAAAAATTTTTCTGCAGAATTAGAGGACTTCGGAGAAATAAATTACGGTAACGATATCATCCATAGTGATACGGCGTTTGTAAATTTCTTCAAAATCGAGGCGCAGACCTTCCGTCGTGTTTATCTCCGGATTTTGATGACCCAAATCGGCGGACGTCAGCTCGGAAAATTTCTTTACGCGCACTTTATCAATGAAAGCCGTGTAGAGTTTTTTCTTCACTTCGTACTTTTTGCCGGTCGTAATCCAGACGATGGAGCTTTCCGGATACTGTTTGCGGACGTCGCCCAAACGGACGGTGCAGTTTTTTTTGCGCGCCATGAGCAGTTTTTCGTGTTTCGGCGCCTGGAAATTCAATGACATCATAAAATTCATCTCCTATATAATGATTTGATTTTAATTTTTTGGTTTGTATATTTAATTAGCGAAAAGGTAGTCAAAATCCTTTTTTTACGAAAAATTTACTGAATTTGTTGCGTATCTTGCCTGCATAAGATATTATATAGGTTAGAAATTATTAAGTGTTATTTTTGGAGAAAAGAGGCTGTGCCATGCGTTCACAGATTTTGAATTTGTTAAAGCAAGCCGGCGACAATTTTCTGTCGGGAGAATATCTGGCAGAAACATTGAATGTATCGCGTACTGCTATTTGGAAGCATATAAAAGCATTGCGCGACAGCGGCTACGATATTGAAAGCGTGCCGCGAAACGGTTACCGGCTGCTGCATTCACCCGATTTACTGTCGGCGGAGGAAGTGAAAAATTCTCTGTCCACGAAGATACTGGGTTCTGATATAAAATATTTCACGACGACGGATTCGACGAACAATCAGGCGAAAAAACTGGCTCTGGACGGAGCTGTAGACGGGACAATCGTCATCAGCGAGGAGCAAAATGGCGGCAGAGGCCGTCTGTCGCGGTCGTTTTTCTGCCCCAAATATAAAGGCATCTGGTTTTCGGTGATACTGCGTCCCGATTTTCTGCCGCAGGAAGCACCGAAATGCACTTTGCTGGCGGCTGTGGCGGTAACGAAAGCCATTTACGACGTTACGGGCGTTAAAGTCGGCATCAAGTGGCCGAATGATATCCTGTACAACGGCAAGAAGCTTGTCGGTATTCTGACGGAAATGAGTGCGGAAATGGAACGCATTAATTATATCGTCCTCGGTATCGGGATTGATGTGAATATTTCCGTTGAGGAAACGCCGGAGGATATCCGGGATATTATGACGTCGCTGAGCCAGATAACGGGCAAGAAAGTTTCGCGTCTGGAACTTTTAAATAAACTCTTGTATCATCTGGAACAATTATATATAATGGCACAGAAGCAGAGTTTTGCACCAATCCTTGATGAATGGCGAAAATATTCGATTACCTTAAATCAGGAAATAAAAGTAATCAGCGGAAATGATGTTACATACGGAGAAGCTGTGGACATTGATGACGACGGTGCATTACTTGTAAAAATAAATGGACAAATAAAACGCGTGTTAGCAGGCGACGTGTCGATACGGCCTAGATGAACCGCTAAACTCGCAGATGGAGGAGAAAATGCTATTAGTTTTTGATATTGGCAACAGCAACATTGTTATGGGAGCATATGAAGGGAAAAAACTGTGCTACCACTGGCGAATTTCCACCGACCGGCAAAAGACCGGCGATGAGTACGGTATGCTGATAAATGAGCTGTTCCGTTTTCAGGGGATAAAAATGACCGATATAGATGATATCATCATTTCCTCGGTTGTGCCGCCGCTCGTTATTCCGCTCAGCAAGATGTGCGAGCGCTATTTTAAAATAAGACCGCTGCTCGTCGGCCCGGGTATTAAAACGGGTATCCGACTCGTGTATGAAAATCCGCGCCTTTTGGGTGCCGACCGTATCGTCAATGTCGTAGGGGCATTTGAACAGTACGGCGGCCCTCTGATTGTCGTGGATATCGGCACGGCGACGACATTTGATGTAGTCAATGAAAAAGGTGATTTTCTCGGTGGGGTAATCGCACCGGGTATCGGCATGTCGGCGGACGCGCTGTTCCAGAAAGCTGCCAATCTGCCGCGTATCGAGCTTGTCACGCCGAAAACGGTAATCTGCCACAACACGATTACGAATATGCAGTCCGGTATTATTTACGGTGCTGTAGGACAGATTGACGGCATTGTCAACCGCATAAAGAAGGAATACGGCAAGGACATGAAAGTAATCGCGACGGGCGGACTGGCGCGCATGATTGCCAAAGAATCGACCACTATCGACAAGACAGACCATTTTCTGACTCTGACCGGTCTGCGGGTGCTGTACGAACGCAATGCCATTGCCAGAAGGGGGTATTTGGAAAGACTGAAAGCACAGGCTGCACAGTCTAACAACAACGCATGAAAATAGGAAACCTTGAAATAACTACGCCTGTATTTTTAGCACCGATGGCTGGTGTCACGGATACGGCTTACTGCATACTGGCGCAGCGCATGGGCTGCGGTCTTGTGTATTCGGAAATGGTCAGCGACCAGGGAATTAATTTCCGCAATGAGCGCACGCTGGAAATGCTCAAGACAGTGCCGGAGGAGCGGCCGATAGCGATACAGCTGTTCAGCAGCGACCCGGAACGCATGTACAAAGCGGCGCAGTACGTGGCTTCGCTTGAATGCTGCGACATGATAGACATAAACATGGGCTGTCCCGCGCCGAAAATCGTGCGCAACAACGAAGGCTCAGCGCTCATGAAAAATCCGTCGCTTGCTTACGAAATAATGTGCGCGACGCGCGAAGCAGTGAAGAATATGCCCGTAACAGTAAAGATGCGCAAAGGCTGGGACAGCGAGCACTGCAACGTGGTGGAAATGGCATGTCTTGCACAGAAAGCGGGACTTGATGCCGTAGCTGTGCACGGCAGGACGCGCGAGGAATTTTACCGCGGCCATGCCGACTGGGATATAATCCGTGAGGTGAAAAATGCCGTGGATATTCCCGTAATCGGCAACGGCGATGTCAGAACGTGCCGCGATTTGCAGAATATTTTCGCCCGTACCGGCTGCGACGCCGTCATGATAGGCAGGGGAGCGCAGGGCAATCCGTGGATTTTTCGCCGCTTCAAGGAATTTCTGTTCACCGGTGTGGACCCGGGAGAGCCGACAATGGACGAGCGGCGCGCCGTCATTTTGGAACATCTCGATATGCTCTTAAAATGGAAAGGCGATTATATCGGTCCGCGCGAAATGCGCAAACACGCCACATGGTACACGCACGGGCTGCCGGGCAGTGCCAAACTGCGCCAGCGCTTCAATGCAGCCCAGACAAGACAGGATTTTATTGAGATATTAAAAACTATGTGATAGATTTTTGAGAAAAAGACATAACCAATAGGCTATGCCTTTTTCTTTATATTTTATTCATTGTGTTAGTAAAACATCTAGCCGTTAACCAGCAGTATAATAGGTTATATTTGTTCGATGTTGCCACTTAACCCTCACTAAATATAACCTATTATACTGCTTTAGAAATCAACTAGCATAACAAATTTTTATATTTTATGATATTTAAGGGAAAGGATTGTATATAATCTATGAAGCATTACTTTATTACTTTCGGCAAGAGTTTGATTGTCGGCAGCACCATGCTAGTGCCGGGCGTCAGCGGCGGCTCTATGGCCATGATATTGGGGATTTACACGAAACTGATACATGCCGTAAGCTCGTTTATGAAGGACAAACTGCGCAACACTTTTTTTCTGTCCGTCTTTTTAGCCGGTTCACTGCTCGGTATCGTGTCATTTTCCAAACCGATTTTGCATTTAATCGAGACATATCCGATGCCGATGCTGTATTTTTTCATGGGAGCCGTGGCGGGAAGCGTGCCGCTCATGCTCCGTCAGGCGCAAATCACGTATTTTTCCTGGACGACGCCAGTGTATATCGTGCTTGGTTTTCTCATCGTGTTCTTTTTTGAAACGACGCCGATAAGCACAGTTACTGCCGACGAGGGAGCGGACTGGTATACGTATCTGATGCTGGTAATCGCCGGTTTCATTGCGGCGATTGCACTTGTTCTGCCGGGCATAAGCGTTTCGTATATGCTGTTGCTGCTGGGCTTGTACGATGAAACAATGCGTGCCGCGTCGGAATTTTATCTGCCGTTTCTGCTGCCGCTCGGTTTCGGGCTTGTCGCTGGTATCCTGCTTACGACGAAACTGCTGGAAAAGCTCATGAACGAACACCCGCGCCCGACGTTTCTGGTGATACTCGGCTTTATCCTCGGTTCGCTTTTGGAACTGTATCCGGGCATTCCGGCGGGCAGTGAGATTATCATCTGCATGATAGCTTTAGTATTGGGCTTCGGTATTATAAAATACATTTCTTCGAAAGATAATTAAAATAGAAAAATAAAACTTCAACAAACGGAGTTCAGCTGATACCCTGTTTGTTGAAGTTTTTTATTTGCCATCTTTTATATTTTGCAACTTGCGCAGTTGCTCTTTGGCGGCAGCGGCGATTAAATCTATGCGTCTTTCGGGCAGATTGATATTTTTCTGCAATTCGGTTTTGATTAAATCATCGATATCTATTAGTTTGCTTAAATCAAGTAAATCGAAATGCGTGATAAGGCGGGCGTTTTCATCCTGCGTGGAACAGAAAGAGCGGGCTTCAAAATTTCTGCCGATTTCATTGAGTGTCGCTTTGTGCCATAAACAGCTACCCGTGTCAAATATCGGCGCAGGACGGATTTCAGCCAAATTGTTCAGATTGCGTATAAAGCCGAAATTGCCGAAATGGCGGTCGTAATTGCAAAGAATGTAGTCAACGGCGAGCATGACGTCGAATGTTTCTTTGGCGCGGGGAATGTTATAGGCGTCGCAGCATTGCAGGAAAAAATCGTAATTGTTCTTGTGCGGTGTCGTCAGAACGGATTTTGTACTTAACATGCTGTTAGCCGTGATAAATTCCGTATCCGCCGTTATGAAATTTGCGCAGAAACACAGATATCTGTCGTTTTCGTGTATTATCCGGTATTTGACATAGGGAACAACGTTCAGCAGTTCAAAAATTTTGGAAGCGATAACCTCATTGAACGGCTCCTGTTCAAACGGTCCGCTGCCTGCCTTTAGCAAAAATGTCTGCTGCGTTTTCATATCTCTAATCCATTTTTTCGGCAGCATGCCGTCGGAGGTGCTGTCGGGAGACATATAGTCGAGATTGGCGGAGGTGTATGAACGGTCGAACAGCGCCATACCTAAATCGAGGGAAAATTCGTTGGCAAAAAAGTTAATATCCTGCCATTGCACTGTTTCGTCTACCGGCTTTATCCAGTATTGGTCGGAAAGGCTCAGACCGTAATTTTTAAACGGCAGTGCCGCCAGATTTATCCGGTAGCGGTGCTCAAAACTGTTGCCGCCGATACGGCTTCCCGGGATGGCTCTGCTCGCCCACCATTTAGCCAGACTTTTTTTCTGCGGCCGGCCGGCGATTATATCTACGCCGATAGGGAAAAATTTTTTATCGGCATAAACGTCGAGAATTTTTTCAATCAGGAAATGTTCTTCTGTATCAATGGAAATTTTGCAGAGCGGCCGGTTTTTGTTCATTAAAATATACAGCAAAGAAATCACCTCATTTCTACGAAAATCTTATCATATATTATGATTAAAGACAAAAAGATATTTTTACATAATTACAACGAATGATATTATAATCATAAATTTTGTCTATTACTACTTTATAAATTTGTCGAATTGAATTATAATATTACTTATTCGTTGTGCTAGTAAAATATCGAGCTTTTAAGCCAGCAGTATAATAGTTTATATTTAGTGAGGTTAAGTGACAACATCGAACGAATATAAACTATTATACTGCTTTGAGAAATTAACTAGCACAAAAGTATTACCTATATTTGTTTTCCAAGGAGGATTTTTTCATGAAAGATGCAACAAAATGCCTGCATTCAGGCTATCATCCGAAAAATACAGAGCCGAGAGTCGTGCCTATCGTACAGAGCACTACATACGTTTTTGACTCTACTGACGATGTAGCAGCTGTATTCGACGACCCGACAAAGGCACTTATTTATTCCCGTTTTGCCAATCCTACCGTTATGGCGGTTGAAGATAAAATTGCCGAGCTGGAAGGCGGTATCGGCGCTATGTGCACTACTTCCGGACAGGCGGCGAACTTACTCGCTATTTTGAATATCTGCCGCGCCGGCGACAGTTTCATCAGCACGACACAGATTTACGGCGGCACGATTAATCTGTTTGGTTTCACGCTGAAAAAACTCGGTATTGAATGTATTTTCGTCGGCGAAGACGCTACTGATGAAGAAATCGAAGCGGCATTCAAGCCGAATACGAAAGCCGTTTTCGGTGAAACGCTCGCTAATCCGGCACTTTCTGTTTTCGATATTGAACGTTTTGCTAGAATCGCGCACAAACACGGCGTACCGCTTATCGTTGACAATACATTTGCTACGCCGATTTTGTGCAAACCGTTCGATTTCGGCGCGGATATTGTAACGCATTCCACTAGTAAATACATGGACGGCCATGCCCTGCAGGTCGGCGGCGTAATCGTCGACAGCGGCAAATTCAACTGGGATAACGGCAATTTCCCAGAACTCGTTGAACCGGACGAATCGTATCACGGTCTTTCTTATGTGAAAGAATACGGCAAAATGGCGTATATTCTCAAAGCCAGAATGCAACTCATGCGCGATTTCGGTTGCTATCCGGCGGCACATTCCGCTTTTCTGCTCAATCTCGGTCTGGAAACGCTGGCTGTGCGCATGAAGCAGTATTGCGAAAATGCGCTGACGGTGGCAAAATATCTTGAAGCCAACGATAAAGTGGAAAGCGTTATGTATCCGGGTCTGGAAAGTAATAAATATCATGCTTTAGCGCAGAAATATCTGAAAGGCGCAAGCGGTGTTATTTCCTTTATTATAAAAGGCGGCAAAGCCAATGCCGTTAAATTCATGGATGCGCTTAGCCTTGCTTCCAACGAAGTGCATGTTGCCGATATTCGCACCTGTGTGCTTCATCCGGCAAGCGAAACGCATCGCCAGCTCACGGATGAACAGCTCGTTGCTGCCGGTATCAACAGCGGCATGGTTCGTTTCTCCGTCGGTCTTGAAGATGTGGAAGATATTCTGGCCGACCTTGATAAAGCTTTTGCAGCGATTGATTAATAAAATAACCGAAAATAAAAAAGAAGGCAGCAAAGCCTTCTTTTTTTGCATTAAATTAATTAAATCAAATGAAATTGGCCGCCGTCTGGCGCAGATAATACAAATCGGCATACAGATTTTCGCCGGGACAGGCGGTGACGTTGAAATCGCGGTGACCGAATATCGTTCCTTCATCAGGATTTAAGCCGTACATCTGGCATAAAAGACCGATTAACTTGCTGGCGGAAGTCATCTGCATGTCCGTCGGCATTTCGTTGTTGAAGTTGCCCGCAAGACAGATACCGATACTGCTGTTGTTGTGCCTGTATGTATGCGCACCGATATCGGCGAGCGGACGGCCCGTTTCGATAAGACCGCTTTTGCGGATGAACATATGGTAGCCGATGCCTGACCAGCCGTTTTGCAGGTGAATGCGGTGAATGTCCGCAGCAGAGACGTCATCTCCCGTCGTGGCGGAATGGTGTACGATAATCTGCCGTGTAAATCTTCTCTCGGACAGTGAGGTGAAATTGAAATAGTTTTCGACAATCGGCAGGTCGGAAGCATACAAGGTGTAGTCCGCCGCTTTCGCTTTATCCGCATTAAGCAGGGAAGCCAGCGTCGTCAGCGCACTGCTGCCCGCCAAAATCGCCCCGCCGAGTTTTAAGCCCTTTAAAATAAATTCTCTCCGGTTCATTGTCTATATCATCATACCTTTCTGTAGTATATTGCATTAATTAATAAAGAATTTGAAAATCTTAATCTATTGTGCCGGTTAACATTCCGAAGCAGTATAATAGTTTATATTCAGTGAGGTTAAGTGACAACATTGAACGAATATAAACTGTTATACTGCTGGCTACAGGCTCTATGTTACCAGTACAGCAGATAATCTTAATAAAATTATAATACTTGAAGTTCACTATAGATCAATAATTTTATTCCAATAATATAATAGTAGGAAATACGATTTTTTTCAAGAAAACGATTAAGTTTTTCACAAAATATGATTGCATAGCTTTTTCAGATATGATAAAATAGTCGAGTATGCAACAGACGGTCCTCTATACGGCAGAGCCGACACGAACGTCTGAATTAAGGAGGAAAAATAAATGAATATTATCCAGGTTTTAGAACAAGAACAGTTACGCAGTGATATCCCGAAATTTATTCCTGGTGACACTGTACGTGTACATGTAAAAGTAGTTGAAGGTTCCAACGAACGTATTCAGGTATTCGAAGGCGTTGTTATCGCTCGTCAGGGCTCCGGCGTACGTGAAAACTTCACTGTAAGAAGAATTTCCTACGGTGTAGGTATCGAACGTACTTTCCCTATCCATTCCCCACGCCTTGCAAAAATCGAAGTAGTTCGCAGAGGTATCGTTCGCAGAGCGAAACTGTACTATCTCCGCAACCTCACTGGTAAAGCTGCTCGTATTAAAGAAAGACGCTAATCGTATAATAAAAGGGACTGCCTTTGAGGTGAGTCCCTTTTGTTATAATGGTGTTAATTTTGTCTAGGAGGATTATTATGGCTGAAAAGAAAGAGTCATCTTTAGGAAGCGAAATCAAGGATTGGGTTATATCTATCGTCATAGCTGTCGTGCTGGCGCTGTTCATCCGTCATTTCGTCGTGGAGCTGTATCTGGTTGACGGGCCGTCCATGCGTCCTACGCTGCAAAATCAGGAACGCTTGGTAGTCAATAAATTCATTTACGATATTCACGCCCCGGAACGCGGTGATATCCTGGTATTTCAGTATCCGCGCGACCCGAGCCGCGATTTTATCAAACGTGTAATCGCGATACCGGGCGATACGATTGAAATACAGGACGGGAAAGTATTTGTAAACGGTCAGCTGCAGCACGAGCCGTACATTTTGAGTACGACGCGCGGCGATTATCCGCTTGCGACAGTGCCGGAAGGCCATATCTTCGTAATGGGCGACAACCGCAACAATTCGGAAGACAGCCGTTTTGCCGATGTGGGCATGGTGCCGTTTGATTTAATCAAAGGTAAGGCAGTGCTCATTTTCTGGCCGCTTGATAAAATCAGAACATTACCTTGATAAAATTTGATAGAAAAAATAAAGGCTGTAGCAGTTTCCTGTTACAGCCTTTTGTGATGAGATTACATGTCAATGGATGGTGCGCCCAACAGGAATCGAACCTGCGTCTTCGGCTCCGGAGGCCAACGTTTTATCCACTAGACTATGGGCGCATAACAAATGTATTATAGTATAAAAAACGACAGCTGTCAATCAGCATTAAGCAATTTGTCCTGCAAATAATGTGATTGACAGCTGTTTTTGTTTAATTCATCATGAATTTATTAACGGCGGTGCGCCTGATACATATTTTTCGCTACCTGTACGAAAGCTTTTTCACAGAGAAAATCGAGCCGCTCTTGTTCTTTGTTCAGATACAGATAGCCGAGCACCGCTTCAAAGCCGGTGCTGATATGGTAATCATGCACGGAAGCCACGCGCGGCGCATGCGATTTGGCGTTTCTGCCGCGTTTGAAAATATAATTTTCCGTTTCCGTCAGTTCGTCTTTTACCGCTTCATACGCCTGCACCTGAAAGGTGGCGGACACTATCTGCATGCTGAAATCGTTGAGCAGATGCACGTGCGACTGCTCGAAATTCAAGAGACGGGTACGCACATACAGATGATAGTAGGCATCGCCGATATAGGCGAGCACCAGCGGATTGAGCAGTTTCGGATTGGTATCCTCATTTTTATAACGGTCATTCAAAATATCCTGCTCGTCGAACGGAAACAGGTTCTTTTTCAGAAATTGATACTGTTGAAATTTCATTATTTTTTCCAGCGGACACCGGTTGGGGAGTCTTCCAACGTGATACCGATATTTTTCAGTTCGTCGCGGATTTTGTCGGCCGTTGCCCAGTCTTTGTTTTTGCGGGCATCCTGACGGATGGAAATGATGAGGTTCATCAGGTTATCCACAAGGCCGTCGTCAGCCGGTGCGTCGTCTTCGCCCAGAATGCCGATGATGTCGGCCATTTCGTTGAATACGGCAAGGGCTTTGTCTACGGCGTTTTTGTCGCAGGCTGCTTTGCCGGAAGTTACTTCATTGTAATAAATATTGATTTCCTTAGCTAAATCGAACAGAGCGGCAATGGCGAGCGCCGTGTTGAAATCGTCGTCCATAGCTGCGTAGAAGTCTTTTTTCGCTTCGTCGGCTTTGGCGGAAAGCGCACTGCCAGAATTGTCGCTGCCGGACGGCATTTTTGTCAGTTCCTTGAGGTTGTCGAGCGCGTTTTTCAGGCGTGTAAGGCTGGAAGCTGCTTCATCAAGACGCGCGTCGCTGAAATCGAGCGGGCTACGGTAATGCGTGGAAACGATGAAGAAGCGCAGCACTTCCGCCGGATATTTGTCAAGAATTTCTTTTACAGTGAAGAAATTGCCGAGCGATTTGCTCATTTTTTCCTGATTGATGGTGATGAAACCGTTGTGAAGCCAGTAGCGGGCGAAGCTGTTTTCGTCGCTGCAGTAAGCCTGCGACTGGGCAATTTCGTTTTCATGGTGCGGGAAGATGAGGTCGCTGCCGCCGCCGTGGAAATCAAACGTTTTGCCGAGGTATTTCAAGGACATGGTGGAGCATTCGATATGCCAGCCCGGACGGCCGTTGCCCCACGGGCTTTCCCAGAACGGTTCGCCCGGTTTTGCCGCTTTCCAGAGCGCGAAATCCATTGGATTGTGCTTGCGTTCGTTGACTTCAATGCGTGCGCCGGCCATCATGTCTTCCAGTTTGCGGCCGCTCAGTTTGCCGTAGCCGTTGAATTTTTCCACACTGTAATAAACGTCGCCGTCCAGTTCGTAAGCATAGCCTTTGTCAATAAGCACTCTAATCATGTCGATGATTTCCGGCATAGTCTGCGAAACTTTCGGATAAACGTCGGCATGCTGAATGTTAAGTTTATCCATTACTTCAAAATACGCTTTGATGTATTTTTCGGATACATCGCTCCACTGCACGCCGTGTTCATTGGCAGTGCGGATGATTTTGTCGTCCACGTCCGTGAAATTCTGAATGTGTTTTACTTTATAGCCGAGATGGCGGAAATACCGCTTAATAACGTCCCAGGTGACGAACGGACGGGCATTGCCGATATGCGGATGGTTGTACGGTGTTACGCCGCATACGTAAATGCTTACCTGTCCCGGTACGAGCGGTTTGAATTCTTCTTTTTGTTTAGTGAGGGTATTATACACTTTAAGCATTTTTCTTGGAAGCCTCCAATTCTTTTTTTACGTGTTCCAGTTGCAGCTGCAAATCGGAAATACGCTGCGACAGGGATTTAATCATGTCAAGTTCCGGGTCCGGCAGTTTGTCGTGCGACAGGTCGACGTCCAGCTCTTCCGCCAGCTCGCGCATTTTCGGCGAGATATTCTGCGGCGGCTGCTGTTTTTCGCCCTTGATTAAGATGACGCGCCCTGGAATGCCGACGACGGTGGCATAAGCGGGAACGGGTTTTACCACGACGGAGCCGGCGCCGATTTTGGCGTGGTCGCCGACAGTGAATGAGCCGAGCACTTTCGCGCCGCAGGCTACGACAACATTGTTGCCGATGGTCGGATGACGCTTGCCTTTTTCCTTGCCCGTGCCGCCGAGTGTGACGCCCTGGTACAGCGTTACATTTTTGCCGATAATGGTCGTTTCGCCGATGACGATGCCCGAGCCGTGGTCGATGAACAGACCCGGACCGATTTGCGCGCCGGGATGGATTTCAATTCCTGTCAGAAAGCGTGCCAGATGAGAAATAAGCCGCGGCACTACTACCCAGCCTTTACAGTAAAAATGATGCGATAAACGATAAAACCAGATAGCATGAAGTCCCGGATAACACAGTAGAACCTCAATGATGTTTTTTGCAGCCGGGTCGCGTTCAAAGACGACGCGGATATCTTTTTTCAGAGTTGATAGCAGACTCAATTTCTCACCGCCTATAAGTTATAACCCAGCTTTAAAGCTGGGTTATGATGATTAATCTATTATGCCGTTTAATTGTATTCAGCAGATATACAGCACCGGTGGAGCAGATAAGGGCTGAATGTTTACTGACAAAATAAATTTGTATATATTATTGCATACTTTTAAGCGTTTGTCCAATGCGTTTTACGGCGCGTTCACAGCCGAGCACTTCTACAAGACCGGCAAGGTCCGGGCCGTGCATCTGTCCCGTCAGAGCGATACGTATCGGCATATAAACGGATTTACCGCCGAGTTTTATACCTTTTTCCGCTTTGAACTGTTTCATAATCTGTTTGAACAGCGGCTGAATGTTTTCGGCCGTGAATTCCTCTACAGCAGCAAGTTTGTCTTTAAACAGCGTAATGACTTCAGCTGCCGTTTCTTCTTTCAGTACGGCCTGACATTCTTCGCTGTCAACGGAGAAATCGTCTTTGTAATAGAGGTCGGCAAAATCCGTGTACTGTGCGGCAAAGCTCAAATGGTCGCGGATAACCTGCGTAAAGCGGTTTAAACGGTCAAGTTCTTCGCCGGTCGGAGCTTCAGTAATATAGCCTTTTTCGATTAGGTGCGGGATTGCCATTTCCGTAATTTTTTCCGCCGGCAGTTTTTTCATATACTGGGCATTAATCCAGTTCAGTTTGTCGATATCGAATACGGCCGGATTTTTGGCCACATGGTCCATGGAAAATTCCTTAATCAGTTCGTCAATGGTGAACAGTTCCTGTTCTCCCTGCGGCGCCCAGCCGAGCAGTGCGAGGAAGTTGACGATGGCTTCCGGCAGATAGCCGAGGTTTTTGTACTGTTCAACAGAAGTTGCGCCGTGGCGTTTGCTCATTTTCGTATGGTCCTTGCCCAAAATCAGGGAGATATGACCGAATTTCGGCACAGGGAAACCGAGTGCTTCATACAGTACGACCTGACGCGGCGTGTTGGATAAATGTTCTTCGGCGCGGATTACGTGCGTAATGTGCATTAAAGCGTCGTCGATGACAACGGCGTAGTTGTAGACAGGGATACCGTCAGCTTTTACGATGACGAAATCGCCGATACCGTTGGAGTCGAAGCTCATTTTGCCGCGAACCATATCGTCGAAGTTTACGCTCTGGTCGGTCGGCGTGCGGAAGCGGATAACCGGTTTTCTGCCTTCCGCCTTGTATTTTTCAATCTGTTCCGGCGTGAGATTGCGGCAGTGGCCGCCGTAAATCGGCATTTTGTTTTCGGCGCGCAGTTTCTGGCGTTCCGCTTCGATTTCTTCTTCCGTGCAGTAGCAGTAGTATGCTTTGCCTTCCGCTAAGAGTTTATCAGTGAATTTCTTGTAGATATCGAGGCGTTCCGTCTGGCGGTACGGACCGTAGTCGCCGCCGACGTCGATACCTTCGTCCCAGTCAAGGCCGAGCCATTTTAAAGCGGCTTTGATATTTTCTTCCGATTCTTTGGTGGAACGGACTCTATCTGTATCTTCGATACGTAAAATAAGTTTACCGTCAGGATATTTTCTGGCAAGCAGCCAGTTGAAAAGTGCACTTCTCGCACCGCCGATATGGAACGGGCCGGTCGGGCTAGGTGCAAATCTAACTCTGATTTGTTCAGACATTAATAATACCTCCAAATATTTGAGTTTACAGTTGATTATCAGCAAACTATATTATACCATAAAAAGCCGAGCTGTTAAGCCGTTAAGCAATTTTTTCGATACTGCACACGGCGTAGGACGACATGCCTTCTTCCGAGCCGGTAAAGCCCAGCCGTTCCTCCGTCGTTGCCTTGATATTTATTGCGTCCAAATCCGTTTTTAAAGCCGCCGCTATATTTTGGCGCATTTTCTCGATATGCGGCATAAGTTTGGGACGCTGCGCCACAATCGTCGCGTCAACGTTGTTTATTCTGTAATTTTTTTCTGCCAGCAGACTGCCGACGTGTTCCAGCAGGATAAGGCTGGAAATGCCTTTATACTTTTCATCCGTATCGGGAAAATGTCTGCCGATATCGCCGAGAGATGCCGCGCCCAAAAGAGCGTCGGCGATGGCATGCAGCAGTACATCAGCATCGGAATGGCCGAGCAGCCCCTTTTCATGCGCGATTTCCACGCCGCCTAGAATAAGCTTGCGGCCTTCCACTAATTTATGCACATCATAACCAATACCAACTCGCATAAAAAACCTCCTGTGTGATAGTAAATTATTACTTACTGTGCTAGTTGATTTCCCAAAGCAGTATAATAGTTTATATTCAGTGAGGTTAAGTGACAACATCGAACGAATATAAACTGTATACTGCTGGCTTAAAAGTGCGATGTCTTACTAGCACAGCGGATAAACTATTATTTCTGCACTTTGCCTAAAATATCGCTTATGAGCGAAGACATTTTTATTTTTACGTGTTTGGCGGCTTTGTGGCTGAACAGCATTTCCGCCATGAACAAATCGGTCGGGGTCGTGATTTTGATATTATCGTAATCGCCCATGACAAGTTTTACACTGCGGCCGGTGCGGCGGACAATGCTCGCTTCGTCAGTGCCGAGAAAATCATCCTCCTGCGCTTTTTGATGTGCCTGCGCCAGAATTTCCTTGCGAAATCCCTGCGGCGTCTGGATGGCCCAGAGCTTGTCGCGGTCGGGAACTTTTTCAATGAAGCCCATTTCATCGATTACGGCCGTCGTATCCTTGACGGGAACGGCGCAAACGGCACTGCCCGACAGCATTACTTCGTCGACTACGTTTTGAATGACTCTTTCCGAGATGAGCGGCCGCGCCGCATCGTGCACCAGTACGATATCAGCCTCAGGACTTACCGCCATAAGACCGTTGTACACGGAATACTGCCGTTCGCTGCCGCCTGCCACGATTTTATACGGTTTCAGTCCCGGCATTCTGCCGAGCACTTTTTTGATAATGTCCATCTCGTTCACGTCGACGGCGATAACGAGCTCGTCAATACAGTCGCAGCGGGAAAACGTCAGCAATGTCTGAATTAATATCGGCTTCCCGGCAAGTTCGGTGAATATTTTATTGAAGCCCAGCCCCATGCGTCTGCCCTGTCCCGCCGCCGGAAAAATAACGGATACCATAAAAATCCTCTCCTTAAAAAAAGACGCTACAAACATAATTGCAGCGTCTTCATAGTTTTATTTTGGTTTAGCAAAAATCATGCGTCCTGCTGATGTCTGGAGTACAGACGTTACGATGACTTCCAGCGTTTCGTTCAAGTGTCTGTGTCCGTTTTCAACAACTATCATTGTACCATCATCCAAATATGCAACGCCCTGTCCCTGTTCCTTACCATTTTTTACTACGGTGACAACCATTGTTTCGCCTGGAATAACGACAGGCTTTATGGCATTGGCAAGTTCGTTGATGTTTAGAACCTGCACACCTTGAAGTTCAGCGACTTTGTTTAAGTTAAAATCATTGGTGATAATTTTTGCGCCGATTTCCTGCCCGAGGCGGATTAATTTGGAATCGACACCGGAGATATCGTCGTAATCGTGATGGTCGATTTCCACAAGCATATCGAAATCCGTCTGAATGCGTTTCAAAATATCGAGTCCGCGCCGTCCTCTGGTGCGTTTTAAAAGGTCGGAAGAGTCGGCGATGAATTGCAGTTCTTCCAGTACGAAGACAGGAATGAGCAGCGTCCCTTCGATAAAGCCGGTTTTGCAGATATCGGCAATGCGGCCGTCAATGATTACGCTCGTGTCGAGCAGCTTGTACGACGGAAGATTGCGTTTTTCCTTTTCAGACAGAGTTTGTTCTTCTTTATTTTCTTCCTTTGCAGCTTCCTTGTTGCGGCTTGGCAGAATGGATATGATATCATTACGTTTTTTTATAGTGATATAAAGACCTAGATAACCGAATACGATACTGAAGATGATGGGAATGTACGGGCCAATGAGCGGTATTCTGGAGAAAGCGACGCCCAAAAGGTTCGCGATAATAAGACCGACAGCCAGACCGCACACGCCGGCAACCACGTCGTGGATTGGCGTTTTGCTGAGCTGACGTTCCACCCAAATGGAGAAAATGCGAAGTTTACGTATGCAGTACGGAGAGAAAAGAAAGCCGACTGTTCCGCCGATAGCACTTCCCAGTATTATGGATATGGCATTCATCATGGTCATATCCAGGATGTCCAAATTTATGCGTAAAAATTCCGCGCTGATGATAAATGCCAGAAGCGGACTGGCAAATTCGAATAAAGTTGCGCCAAGTACTACAGCGAAAGCTGTAATAAAAAATTTCAATACCTTATTTAATAGCACTGTTGTTCTTAAACCCCCTTTTCTAAGATGATATAAACTATTGTACTAAAATAATGAACAAAAGTCTATGCAGATTGATAAAATCTAATCAAAATCTAATCATTACTTGTTGTGCTGATAAAACATCGGGTCTGATATTGTCACTTAACCTCATTAAATATAAACCATTATACTGCTTTGAGATAATATTAGTTATAATCAGGCGAAAATATAGCGAAGCGCTTCGCTAAGATATTTTACGCCGTGAATATTAATATTGCCTGAATAGTTGTCAAGCCGTTCGAGATTTTTGTAAGGGAGTATGATATTGGTAAAGCCCATGCGGACAGCTTCGCGCACTCTGATATCGGGCTGACTGACAGAGCGGACTTCGCCCGACAGCCCCACTTCACCGAAGATGATGGTCTGCGCTTTGATGCTCTGATTGCGGAAACTCGATGCCATAGCGCAGCAGAGCGCGAGGTCGACGGCCGGGTCGTCAATTTTTATGCCGCCGGCGACTTTTACATAAACGTCGCAGCTGCCGATATTGAGATGAACGCGTTTTTCCAGCACGGCGAGCAGCAGCTGAATTTTCTTTATGTCAATAGAGTCGGATGTGCGGCGCGGCGGTACGTACGGCGTCGGTGCGACGAGCGACTGGATTTCCACCAGAAGCGGGCGCGTTCCTTCCAGCGCGGGAATGATTACCGTACCGGAGACGCTGTCTGTCTGTTCGGACAGAAACATTTTGGAAGCGTCGGGCACGTCGATTAAGCCATTTTCGCGCATTTCAAATATGCCGATTTCATTTGTGTTGCCGAAACGGTTTTTTACGGCGCGTAGCACGCGGTATTCGGCATTGCGCTCGCCTTCAAAGTACAGTACGGTATCGACGATATGTTCCAGTACGCGCGGACCGGCGAGCGTGCCGTCTTTCGTTACATGGCCGATGATGAAAATGGCGATATTGTTCTGCTTGGCAATGCGCAGAAGGCTCACGGAACATTCGCGTACCTGGCTGACGCTGCCTGGTGCGCTCTGAATATCGGGACGGAAAATCGTCTGAATGGAGTCGATGATGAGTAAATCGGGCTTCTGGTCGAGTACGTGGCGTTCAATGCGTTCCAAATCCGTTTCGCTCAGAACGTACAGATTATCGTCAAGCGCATTCAGTCTGTCGGCGCGCATGCGGATTTGGCGGGAGCTTTCTTCGCCTGTTACGTACAGTACGCGGTGATTTTTGGCGACATGAGCGCAGATGCGCAGGTTAAGGCTCGACTTGCCCACGCCGGGGTCGCCGACCATGAGCACGAGCGAGCCGGGAATAATGCCGCCGCCGAGTACGCGGTTCATCTCCGGCGAACCGGCGGAAAAGCGCGGCAGGTCTTCCGTCGTTATTTCCTTTATCGGTCTGGGCACAGTGTTCGTCTTGGTGGCGTTCAGGCTGAAACCGCGGTTTAAACCGGCAGAAGAACCGGTATCTTCCAGTTCCTCCACGAGCGTATTCCATTTGCCGCAGCCGGGACATTTGCCCAGCCATTTCGGCACACTGTAGCCGCATTCCTGACAAACATACAATGTTTTTCTTTTAGCCATAGTAAGTTATCCTCACAATAATTAATAAAAAATAAATAATTATACCAGTTCGGCACAATATAAGATAAAGAGAATTATTTTCTTAATTTATTCTTATATTGCGCCGGGCAATTTTTCTTTGCTGGCACAAAGAAAAGTTGCCGAA
>JFBN01432908.1_pt1 | contig 32235 bp, 31 predicted proteins | sample 768741 | NCBI WGS metagenome assembly JFBN01 (sample SAMN01983846, study PRJNA193217) | chicken gut metagenome | biome: terrestrial biome; isolation source: ceca of Broiler chicken | host: Gallus gallus | place: United Kingdom: England | collected 2010-09-07
AAATTAACTAGCACAATGGGTATAGTTTTAGTAAATTATATTCTGCATGGTTCAACTGATATTAATTTTAGTGGATATTGTCGTATGTTTGATATCATGTTTAAGAAAAATTTTTATAAAAATACTGTAAATTATTCATAAAAAAACTGCCATACATTATAAGTATGACAGTTTTTGTTTTGTATACTATTTTCCTTCAAGAATACTGCCGAGTGCTTTGAGAAAATCACCTTCAAATTCTTCAAATGTACCGGCATCGCATCTTTGTGCCAAAGATGGGTCTATTGGCAATGATGCGGTATTAGTGATATTGTATTTTTCAGCTTCTTCCTGCAGTTTGGACTGACCGAAAATATAGTGTTTTTCATTACAGTTAGGACAGATAAAATAGGACATGTTTTCCACGATGCCCAAAATCGGAATGCTCAAAAGACCCGCCATGTTGACAGCTTTTTCCACAATCATGGAAACGAGTTCCTGCGGCGTCGTAACGACGATGATGCCGTCAATCGGCAGCGACTGATATACAGTGAGCGGCACATCGCCCGTTCCCGGAGGCATGTCGACGAACATATAATCGACTTCACCCCAGTTTACGTCGGACCAGAACTGTTTTACTACGCCGCCGAGAATTGGACCGCGCCATACGACAGGGTCTGTTTCGTTGTCCAAAATGAGGTTGGTGGACATGATTTTTATGCCGGATTTCGTAACGGCAGGCGTCATGCCGAGTTCCGTTCCCGTTACTTTGCCTTTCAGATGAAAGACTTTCGGGATGGACGGACCGGTGATATCAGCGTCCAAAACGGCCGTTTTGTAGCCGCGGCGCTGCATTGTCACTGCCATCATGGAAGTTACGAGGGATTTGCCGACACCGCCTTTACCGCTCATGACGGCGATAACTTTCTTTATATGGGAGTTCGGATTTGCCGGAGCTAAAAGACTCTGCGGTTCGGTACGGTCGCCGCATGTTGCTCCGCAGCTGGAACAATCGTGATTGCAATTTTCGCTCATTATGAATAGCCACCTCTAGTTTAAAATTAATATTTTCATTACTTGTTGTGCCAATTTCCCAAAGCAGTATAATAGTTTATATTTGTTCGATGTTGTCACTTAACCTCACTAAATATAGACTATTATGCTGCTGGTTGCAGACTCGATGTTTTGCTGGCACAATGAATATCTTCATTATACTATAAATCCATTTTGCGTAAAAGTAAACTAAATATATTGGTGTATCAGCCGTATCTATGGTATTATAGATATAATTTGAAAATATGAATTAATCAAGATTTTGAGAGGGGTTTTTCCATGGCTAGAATGTTTGGTACTGACGGTGTCAGAGGTAAGGCGAATGCGGAGCTTACGCCGGAGCTGGCGTATAAGCTGGGACGTGCCGCAGCAATTTATTTCACGAAGAAGAACGGAGAAAGTGCGACGATTTTTATCGGACGCGATACGCGCCTGTCCGGCCCGATGTACGAAGCGGCGCTTACGGCCGGAATTTGTTCTGCCGGCGGTCATGCCGTAATACTGGGCGAGCTGCCGACGCCTGCCGTGGCATTTTTGGCTCGCAAACATGAAGCTGATGCCGGTATTGTTATTTCCGCTTCCCATAATCCGTTTCATGATAACGGCATAAAATTTTTCGGCGGCGACGGTTACAAACTGCCGGACGCTGTAGAGGATAAAATTGAAGCATTAGTGCACAGAATTGAAGAAAACGACGATTTATACCGTCCGACGGATGAAAAAATCGGCTATCTGACGTATCGCCACGATTTGCTGGAAGAATACATCTCTTTCGTTGTCGGTACGACCGATATCGAGCTGGAAGGCATGAAAATCGTGCTGGACTGCGCCAACGGCGCCGCTTATGAAGCTATGCCGCGTATTCTGCGCCGTCTCGGAGCCGACGTGATTGTCATCAATGATAAGCCGAACGGTGTGAATATCAACGATAACTGCGGTTCGACGCATTTGGAAATGCTGCAGAAAGCTGTTGTGGAAAACAAAGCCGATATCGGTATCGCTCACGACGGTGATGCGGACAGATGCCTGTGCATTGATGAAAACGGTCAGTTTATCGACGGCGACCATATGATTGCAGCCTGTGCGATTTACATGATGGGCAAAGGCACGCTCAAAAACAATACGGTTGTAACGACGGTAATGGCGAATATCGGTTTCCATAAAGCAATTAAGGAAAACGGCGGACGCACGGAAATCACGGCTGTCGGCGACCGCTACGTACTGGAAAATATGCTGGCGAACAATTACAATCTGGGCGGCGAACAGTCCGGTCATATCATCTTCACCGATTTTTCCACGACGGGCGACGGTCCTGTTACGGCGCTGCAGGTACTGTCCTACTTAAAACGCACCCGCCGCAAAGCATCCGCCATCACCAACATCATGACAAGCTATCCGCAGCTGCTCGTCAATGTGAAGGTGGCGACGAAAGAAGGCTGGGAAGATAACGGCAATATCAAGCTGGCAATAAAAGAAGGCGAAAAGCAGCTCGGAGAAAACGGCCGCATTCTCGTCCGCCCGTCCGGCACGGAACCGTTAATCCGCGTCATGGCGGAAGGACCGGACCAGCAGGAGCTGGAAGAAATCTGTCAGAAAATAGCCGATGTGGTAAAAAAAGAACAGGGCTGAAAGGCAAATCTATTGACAAAATCATAAGTTATATTTAAAATATGAGCATGCACGGAAGAAAAGTGCATGCTCATTATATTTATCGGATACTTAGCAAAAAGGTTATAAACTTTAGCGCTGGCTCTGCCGCAGCAGAGTACGAGGAGAAAGCCGTCGAAATATCAGCGGATGCTTTCCGGCCCGGTCTGGTCGACATAAACTGGCAAAACTTTCAAGCGATTGAAAGGACAATACAGCAGATGACCGCGGTAAATATAATCCGAGCAAAATTTCATATTTTTGAGGAGGACATATTTATGTGCGGTATTGTAGGTTATGTTGGTGAAAAACAGGCAGCCGATTTCTTAGTTGACGGCTTGACTAAATTGGAATACAGAGGATATGACTCTGCTGGTATTGCCGTTTTCGACGGTGAAAAAATCGACATCGAAAAAACGGTGGGTCGTCTGGCTGCATTGAAGGAAAAAATCAAGGAACATACGCCGCAGGGTGTTATCGGTATCGGTCATACGAGATGGGCAACGCACGGCCGTCCATCCGACGTGAATGCGCATCCGCATACGGACTGCTCCGGCAAATTCGCTATCGTTCACAACGGCATCATCGAAAACTTCATGTCTTTGAAGGAAGAATTAATCGAAAAAGGTCATAAATTCGTTTCCGAAACGGATACGGAAGTTGTGGCTCACTTAATTGAAGATGTTTACGAAGGCGATTTTGTAAAAGCGGTAAATGCAGTGCTCGACCGTATCGAAGGTTCTTATTCGCTCGTGTTCATGTGCCAGGATTATCCTGATACGCTCATCTGCACGAAAAAAGACAATCCGCTTGTAATCGGTCTGGGCGAAGGCGAAAACTTCATCGCTTCCGATATCCCGGCAATTATTGCGTATACGCGCCGTACCTACATCATGAACGATGGTGAAATCGCCGTAGTTAAAAAAGACAGCATCTGGGTAACGGACAGAAAAGGCAATCCGATTACGAAAAAAGTATTTGAAGTAAACTGGAATGCGGAAGCTGCGGAAAAAGGCGGCTACGAACATTTTATGCTCAAGGAAATCTTTGAACAGCCGAAAGCCGTAAGAGATACAATCTCCCCGCGTTTGAAAAAAGACAATACGGCCGTTGTGCTCGACGAACTCAAATGGACGAAAGAATATGTGGAAGCGTTCAACAAAGTATATATCATTGCCTGCGGTACGGCTTACCATGCCGGTCTTGTAGGTAAATACTACATTGAAAAACTGGCTCGTATCCCGGTAGAAATCGACATTGCTTCCGAATTCAGATACAGAGACCCGATTATTGACGAACATACGCTGACTATCGTAATCAGTCAGTCCGGCGAAACGAGCGATACGCTGGCAGCATTGAAAGAATCCAAACGTCTCGGCGCGAAAACACTTGCCGTTACGAACGTGGTAGGTTCTTCCATCGCCCGTGAAGCTGACCAGGTTATGTACACTTGGGCAGGTCCAGAAATCGCCGTAGCATCCACTAAAGCATATACGACTCAGCTCGTTACAATGTTCATGCTGGCTATGTATATGTCCGGCTTGAAAGGCACGATTGCGCCGGAAAGAGCGCATGACCTCCTGACACAGCTGCGCCATCTTCCGGACCAGGTAGGCCGCACGCTGGAAGATGTGGAACCGATTAAGACGTTTGCGAAAAATTACGCTTACAATAACGACGTGTTCTATATCGGCCGTTCGCTTGACTATTATGTAGCACTTGAAGGTGCGCTAAAATTAAAGGAAATTTCCTATATCCATGCGGAAGCATATGCTGCCGGCGAACTTAAACACGGTACACTCGCTCTGATTGAAAGTGGCGTGCCGGTAATCGCTCTCGCTACGCAAAAGAGCGTTTATGAAAAAACACTGAGCAACATCAAAGAAGTTAAAGCACGTGATGCTGTTATCATCGGTATCGCAGCGGCGGACGATACGGAACTGGAAAAATACGTTGACCACGTAATCAAAGTTCCGACGACGGACGAACTGTTAATTCCGCTGCTTACGGTTGTACCGCTCCAGCTTCTGGCTTATTATGCGGCAATCACCCGCGGCTGCGATGTTGACAAACCGAGAAATCTGGCAAAATCTGTAACAGTAGAATAAAAATCTGGTAAAAAATGTAAAACGGCTGTATTTTTCAGCCGTTTTTCTTTAAATGTGCACAGGCAGTTGACAGAGCGCGAAAAAAAGCTTTTATTCGTTTTATTTTTAGGGTATACTTATATTAATAAACAAAGGAAAGAGGTATTTGTTGTGGCATACTATTTTAAAGAACCATCTCATACTTTTGGTGAATATTTACTGGTTCCTGGTTATTCTTCAGATAAATGTATTCCGGCGAATGTTTCTCTGGAAACGCCGCTGGTAAAATTTGCAAAAGGTGAAGAACCGAAAATCAAAATGAACATACCGATGACTTCTGCCATCATGCAGGCCGTATCCAACGATACGATGGCTATCGCTCTGGCAAAAGAAGGCGGTATTTCCTTTATTTACGGTTCGCAGACGATTGAAGAACAGGCTGCAATGGTAAGCCGTGTAAAAAATTACAAATCCGGTTTCGTAAGCAGTGACTCCAACATCATGCCGTCCACGACGCTCGGCGAAGTGCTGGCATTGAAAGAGAAAACCGGTCATTCCACCATGGCTGTCACCGAAGACGGTACGCCGACCGGCAAACTTTTAGGTATCGTTACGAGCCGCGATTACCGCATCAGCCGCATGGGCATGGACACGAAAGTGGAAACGTTCATGACTCCGTTTGAAAAATTAATCTATGCGGATGCGGAAACAACGACGCTGTCTTTGGCAAATGACCTCATCTGGCAGCATAAGCTCAATATGCTTCCGCTTGTTGATAAAAATCAGCGTTTACGCTATATGGTATTCAGAAAAGATTATACTGACAATAAAGAACATGCCTTGGAACTTACGGATAAGAACAAACGCTATCTCGTAGGCGCAGGTATCAACACCCGCGATTATGCTCAGCGTGTTCCGGCTCTGTTGAAAGCCGGTGCGGACGTACTGTGCATTGACTCTTCCGAAGGTTTTTCCGAATGGCAGAGAATTACTTTGAAATACATTCATGAAAATTTCGGCGAAGACGTAAAAGTCGGTGCTGGTAACGTTGTTGACCGTGAAGGTTTCCGCTTTTTGGCAGAAGCAGGCGCCGATTTCGTAAAAGTAGGTATCGGCGGCGGCTCCATCTGTATTACGCGCGAAACGAAAGGTATCGGCCGCGGTCAGGCTACGGCCGTAATTGATGTAGCGCAGGCGCGCGATGAATATTATGAAGAAACGGGCATTTACGTGCCAATCTGCTCCGACGGCGGTATCGTACACGATTACCATATGACGCTGGCTCTGGCTATGGGAGCAGACTTCTTAATGCTCGGCCGCTACTTCTCCCGCTTCGACGAAAGCCCGACGAACCGTGTGCGCATCAACGGCACGTACCTCAAGGAATACTGGGGCGAAGGTTCCAACCGTGCGCGCAACTGGCAGCGTTACGACCTCGGCGGCGACAAGAAACTGTCCTTTGAAGAAGGCGTTGACTCCTACGTTCCGTATGCCGGTCCGCTTCATGACAACGTAGCGCTTTCACTAAGCAAAATGCGCTCCACCATGTGCAACTGCGGCGCGTTAAATCTGGCGGAATTCAGAGATAAAGCCAAACTTACGCTTGTATCCGCAACGAGTATCGTGGAAGGCGGCTCGCACGACGTTATCCTCAAAGATAAATTTAGAGGAAACGACTGATTAAATTAGTATAAAACAAAAGACTGCAGGGAAAATTTTCCGTTGCAGTCTTTTTTTATTGACTTGGAGGTTAATCCAGGTGATATTATAAATAAGATATATTTTTCCGGAAAGGATGATTTTTATGGGTATGAAAAAATATTTGCGCGGACTGATTGCCGTTCCGGTAGTGGCGACGGTGCTGCTGACGGGAATGCAGTTTTCACAGGCGCGGGAAAATCCGTTTTCCGATGTGCAGACAGTGCAACTGTCGGATGAAGCCAAAGCGGCTTATATTAATGAAAAAACTTTTAAATTCTTTAATTCGCCGAGCCGGCCGGCAGGTGAATACGTAGTGCCGGACGGCTGGCAGCAGGAAAAGTTGTCGTTTGACGGCACGCCGGTGGAAAAATACACCTCAACTACAGGAGAAAGCGACCGAATTCTGCTGTTTTTGCACGGCGGTGGCTATGTGGGAAGTCTGAACAATTTGTATCGCGACTGGGGTCTGCATAAGGCGGAAGTTGCCGGTGCGGGAACGGTATTCATGGTAGACTACCGTTTGGCGCCGGAAAACGTATATCCGGCAGCGCTTGAAGATGCGGCCAGTGCTTATAAAGGGCTGCTTGCCGCAGGCTATAATCCGAACAAGATAATCCTAATGGGCGATTCCGCAGGCGGCAATCTGTCGCTTGCTCTTGCCGTATATCTGCGTGACAACAATATTCCGCAGCCGAAGGCAATCGTGCTGCTTTCGCCGTGGACTTATGTAGGCACACAACTACCTTCGCGCACGCTCAATTATGAAAAGGATAAAATGCTGGGCGCCAACAATAAATTCATGTCGGGCGAAGTAGCAAATCCGTCCTACGCTAAGGGAGCCGACATAAAAGACCCGTATTTATCCCCTGCTTATGCCGATTTGACGGGAATTTCTCCAATGCTTGTCATTGCGGGTGGTGACGAACTGCTTTTAGACGATGCGGCACTGGTGATAACTCATGCGGAAGTTGCCGGAGTCGATGTAACGGAAAAAATCTATGACGGCATGTCGCACGACTGGGATATCCTTCTGCCGGAACTGCCGGAGTCCAAAGTGATGAATGAAGATATCGCGGCATTTGTAAATGAGCAGATGAAATAAAATATACTGTTGTGTTAATAAAACATCAAGCAGTATAATACTTTATATACGTTCGGTGTTGTCACTTAACCTCACTTAATATAAAGTATTATACTGCTTGAAAAATCAGCTGGCACAATAGATTAAAGCAAAAAAACGGTAACAGAAGTTTTATATTCTGCTACCGTTTTTTCATATGGTTGAACGGATTAAAAGTTTTGTATATTCCTGCTGCGGATTGTTGATAATCTGTTCCGTCGTGTTTTCTTCAATGATTTTTCCCTGATACATGACGAGTACGCGGCTGCATAGCTGCTGAACGAGCGCTAGGTCGTGCGTGATGAGGATGAGGGAAAGATTGAAATCGCGTTGCAGTTTTTGCAGTAAATCGACAATTTGTTTCTGGCTGATGACGTCGAGCGCGGAAGTCGCTTCGTCGCAGATGAGAATTTCCGGCTTTACGGCGAGGGCGCGGGCGAGGGCGGCGCGCTGACACTGACCGCCGCTCAGTTCGCGGGCGTATCGGCCGTCTACGAGTGAATAATTAAGCCCGACAAGATTTAAAAGCTGCGGCAGGTGTTTTCGTGCTTTTGTTTTGCTCATGCCGCCGTTAATCAGCGGTTCGATAATGGCGCTGTCGAGTTTCTGGTGCGGATTGAATGAGTCCTGCGGAAACTGAAACACCATCTGCATTTTTTTGTAAATATCGCGCAGTGATTTTCCCGTTGCCTGCGTAATATCCCTGCCGCCGAGATGAATTTTTCCGCTGTCGGCATCGATAAGGCGCGTTATCAATTTGACCGTCGTTGATTTGCCGCAGCCTGACTCGCCTACAATGGCAAAGCAGTCGCCGGGAAACAGCTGAAAGCTGATATTGTCGACGGCGAAAAAATCTGAGCCGTCCTGCGTGTATTTTTTGGTGAGATTTTCTACAGTTAATATAGGCTCCATGAAATCAGCTCCGCTTCAAATTTAAGTGAAATATGGAATTTAACAGCTCTTTCGTATAGGCATGGCGGGGATTGCGCATAATCTGCGCCGTTTCGCCGTATTCGACGATTTTTCCGCTTTGCATGATGGCTGTTTTTTTGGCGATGCGTGCCACAAGGCTCAGGTTGTGCGACACGAATATGATGCCCGTATGAAACAGCCGCTGCAAATTCAGCATTTCCTCAATCACCTGTGCCTGCGATACGACGTCGAGCGCGGAAGTCGGTTCATCCGCCAAGAGAAGTTTCGGCTTTAAGAGCATGGCAAGTACGATGGAAATGCGCTGGTTCATGCCGCCCGACAGTTCAAACGGATAGTTTTGCAGTATTTTTTCGCCGTCCGTCAGACGTATTTTTGCCAGCAGGTTAAGCGCTTCGCCGATGATTTCTTTTTTAGTGCAGTTTTGGCGGTGCGCTGCTACACTTTCTACAAGCTGCTGACCGATTGTCCGTACGGGACAGAGCGTTGTTTGGGCATTTTGAAATATCATGCCGATTTCTCCGCCGCGAATATGCTGCATATTTTTTTCCGTCAAGCGGGTTATATTGGCGTCATTGTAGAAAATATCGCCGCCTGTCAAATGTGCTTCGGGCGGCAGTATATGCAGGATTGTTTTCAGCAAAGTGGACTTGCCGCAGCCCGACTGTCCCACAATGCCGAGAATTTCGCCTGCGTTCAGGGAAAGATTTATGTCGGACAGAACGTTTTTTTTATTATAGGCTACGTTCAAACCGCGAATTTCCAGTAATGTCATAGAGCTTCCTTCTTAGATTTATCAATTATATTTTTTGTGCTAGTTAATTTTTCAAAGCAGTATAATAGTTTATATTTAGTGAGGTTAAGTGACAACATCGAATGAATATAAACTATTATCCTGCTGGCTACAGGCTCGATGTTTTTCTGGTGCAAAAAGTATCAATTATAATTCAGCGCCGCTGTAATTTCGTAGTAGTCGGAAGGATGAGCGGCAAATCCCGTTACATTGCTTTTCATTATAAAGGACATTTTCAAATGAGATGCGAAGATAAAGGCGCAGTCGTCGAGAATAATCTGCTGCATTTTAACGGACAGTTCGGCGCGTTTGTGCGGGTCAAATTCCGCATGAAGCTGCTGTGCAAGCTGTTCCAATTCTTCATTGTAATAATGACCTCTGTTTTTGGCGGAATTTTTTAGGCAGTGCGTCGTGAAGAAATATTCCGGATCACCTGTCGGTGCCGTTACAAAGGCACTGGCGAAAATATCCCATTCGCCTCTGTCGAGGAAATCCTGCTGATTTGCCGTATTATTGACGATGACTTCGATACCGGCTTGTTTGAGCGTGGCCTGAGCGGCTTCCGCCAGAAGCGGCAGTTCCTGTCTGCCCGGATATGTCAGCCAGCGGATAGTCAGTTTTTGCCCGTTCTTATCGACATAGCCGTCGCCGTCCGTATCATTCCAGCCGGATTTGGCCAGCAGATTTTTTGCTTCCTGTAAATTAAATTCCGGCGCAGTTACATTTTCATTGCCGAAGGCGAAGTTGGACGGAAAAGCACCGACGGCCGCACTACCGTTGCCGTGCAGCAGATTGTCGGTGAAGCTTTTTTTATCAATGCTCATGGCGATGGCGCGGCGGACATTGTAATCCTGTAATATCGGATTTTCAAGGTTCAGCTGGGCGAAAAAGCAGCGGGAAGTGTCCGTCGTGCTTATGCGGTATCTGTCGCTGTCGCGGAACAGTTTCAGGCTGGCATACGGAAGCCCCTGCACGGCGTCAAGCTCGCCGGACTGCATCGCCATAGTGAGTGTGTCGCCGTCGATTATTTCCGTGACGATTACTTTATCCATGCCGACATTGCCGTTCCAGTAGTTCGGATTTTTTTTCAGCGCTATTTCCGTATCGGAAATTTTCGTAGCGATGAATGGACCCGTTCCAGCGACGTTCCGCTCGTCCGTTATGCCGTAGTCCATATCAATGATAGCGCCGTACGGGTCGCTGAGATAATTGAGCAGTGCCGGTACTTTTTCAGCCGATTTTATGGTAACGGTCTGTCCGTCAGCGGTGATTTCCTGTATTTTCAAGTCGTCCGGCGCGCGGTCATGAACGGCGATTAAATGTTCCAGACACTGTTTTACCGCCTGCCCGTCAAGCGCGTGTCCGCTGGAAAATTTGATGCCGTCCTTCAGTGTTATTTTCACCGTATAGTCGTCGAGCTGTTCATAACCTGCGGCGAGCCACGGTTCCAGCTCCATTTTATCGTTGAATTTAAACAGCGTTTCGCCTACGCCGTAACGCACCGCCGACCAGCCGGAATAATCGCTGTGCGGATTAAGCCCCGTATTGCCCATTTCCACGCCGTAGGCAGTCGTGCCGTAGCGGAAAACTTTCTCGCCGCTGTCTGCCGTTTCCGAGTCGCTGCCGCAGCCGGAGAAAATGAACAGTGACAGCAGTAAAGAGCAAATTAGACAGATTTTAGACATAATAAACCTCCTTTTAATTAAATTATGTATTGTGTCAGTCGATTTCTCAGGCAGTATAATACTTTATATTTAGTGAGGTTAAGTGGCAACATCGAACGAATATAAAGTATTATACTGCCGATTACAGGCTGAGTTTTTTACCGGCACAATACATATTATAAATTGAATTTGTCGCGTATCGTGTCGCCAAGAATATTGAACAGACTGACAGACAGGAAAATAGCGCAGCCGGGAGCGAGAATGACCCACAGCGCCGTTTGGAGCATGCTGCGGCTGCCGCTCATCATCGCGCCCCATTCCGCCGTCGGCGGCAGTGCGCCCAGTCCCAGAAAGGAAAGCCCCGCTATTTCCATTATCATTGTACCGATATCGAGAATTGCCGTTATTAAAATTATGCCGATTATATTGGGGAATATATGATAAAACATGATTTTCGCGTCGCTGCAGCCGCTCAGTCGGGCGGCGGCGACAAACGGAGCTGTTTTTACGGTCAGAACCTGCGCGCGGGCAAGGCGGGCGAATTTCGGCCAGGAGATGAAGGCAAGCGCAATTACGGCATTTAGGATACTGCCGCCTAGAACACCTGCCACGGCGAGGGCGAACACCATGCCGGGAAAGGCGAGAAAAATATCGGAAGTGCGCATTAAAAGCGTATCGATTTTGCCGCCGCAATAGCCGCAGACAATGCCGACCGCTGTACCGATTAATGTAACCGCGCCGACGAGTGCCAGGGAAGATAAAATCGTCGTCTGCGCTCCCATGATGACGCGCGACAGCAAATCCCTGCCGTACTGGTCGGTGCCAAGCAGATGAACACTGTTCGGTGCTTGAAGTGCCTGCGATAAATTCTGCGCATACGGGTCAAACGGCGTCAAAAAGGGTGCAAACACGGCAACAAGCAGTAAAGCGCCGACGAGTACGCATAAAATAGTGAGTTTTACATTCATAAGTTATTCCTTCAAATTATTTTTTCGCGCCGAGCCGAATGCGCGGGTCCAGATAATGGTATAAGATATCCGTGATTAAGTTGAAAATTACATAAATGATGGCGAGCCATACGACATAGGCAAGGATAATCGGATAATCGCGCATTAAAATAGCATCGACAGCCATTTTGCCGACGCCGTCCCACATGAAGATACTCTCAATAATGGCCGTACCGCCGAGCAGTGAGCCGACAGACAAAGACAGGAGCGTTATAAACGACAGTAGCGTAACTTTCATGACGCTCGTCAGTATGATTGTCCTGTAGGGTATGCCGCGGGCCTTGGCGGCGATGACGTAGTCCTTATTAAGTTCAGCCAGGACGACAGCGCGGATTTGGCGGATGTATTTGGCGCTCATAGCTATGGTCAGCGTCATAGTCGGCAGGATTATGCCCTGCCAGCCGCCGGAAGTATTCATGACCGGCAGTAAATTCAGTTTAAGCGAAAAAACATAGATGAGTAAAAGCGAGACGAAAAAACCGGGCAAAGAATTGCCGACAAAGCTGAAAAAGCGGATAAGGTAATCGCTCCAGCCGTTGCGGTTCAGCGCGGCGATAATGCCGAGCGGAAAAGATATTATAATTGTGCATAATATCGAAGTAATCGTTAATAAAATCGTCGCCGGCAGTTTTTGCAGAAAGGTGGAAAATACGGGCTTGCCGGAAACGTAGGACGTGCCCATATCGCCTGATACCATGTCTTTCAGCCAGATACCGTACTGAACGAGAAACGGCTTGTCCAGATTGAGCTCGCTGCGCAGCCGGTCCTTCGCTTCTTCGGAGAGAACAGTGCCGCGGTTAGCTTCCATGACATCAATCGCATCGCCGGCCACCGTGTGCATAAGACCGAACGATAAAAGCGTTATGCCCAGCAGTATGGGAATTAAATGCAGAATGCGCTGGGCAATATATGTTTTCATGGTGTTATTTCACCGCCCTGATTAAAAACAGCGGCGTCGGATTGTAAAATTCGTCATGCTGGCTGTAGATACGTTTGCCGACCGTTTCGTCCGTATCCACATGGGCAAAGCCGATTTGCTGCAGGACACTGCTGTCCCATTGCGGGCGGTGCAGCTGCGAAATATCGAGATTGGCTTTAATAGAGTCGCATTCTGCCAGCAGGTCGGAATTTATATTGTGATGAGCATGATTTTGCGGCAGTGAATTTAAATCCTGCACGAGATGTTCCTTGCCGTAATCAGCGTCGAAATTGAGCAGCATACCGCCTTTTTTCAAGACGCGGTGCCATTCGCTGTAAGCCTTGCGCGGGTGCGGCAGTGTCCAGGTCAGATTTCGGCTCAGAACGATATCGAAACTTTCGTCGGGATAAAGCAGATTTTCCGCGTCCATAACTTTAAATACGCTGTTTACGCCGGATTTTGCCGCCAATAGTTTCGCTTCTTCAATCATGGAAGCCGTCAGGTCGATACCTTCCACATAATGACCGGCTTTTCCCAGCAAAATGGCAAAAAAACCGGAGCCAGTGCCAATATCGAGAATTCTGCACGGTTTATCCGGCATGTATTTTCGGATTTCTTCAAGCCATAAATCGGCCATATAACTATTCAGTTCATCGCGGCGCAGCCGGGCAAAATCGCCGCTGCGTCTGCTCCAGTAATTGATAATGCGGTTTTTTATTTCCATAAATATATACACTCCTCAAAAACAAATTAATTATCTATTGTGTTAGTAAAACATCCAGTCTATAGCCAGCAGTATAATACTTTATATTCGTTCGATGTTGGCACTTAACCTCACTAAATATAAAGTATTATACTGCTTTAGGAAATCAACTAGCACAATAAGCAAAATGAATTATAATCAGTCTAAAACTTGAAGTGAACACCAAGTCAATAGATATATGCGATATATTCAGTATAATAAGTGAATTTGATGTATACAAGCTCCCCTAGGGGATACGGCGGTATAAAAAAACAGCAGCGGAGAATTGCTGCTGTAAATCATTTTTTCTGCATATGCAGGATTGGGAACGGACGGCCGTCGCTGTCGAGCGGTGAACGTTCAATTACGGAAAAGCCCTGTCGTTGATAAAATTTAAATGCACGCGGATTTTGCTCGTTGACATCGACGAACTGAATGTTATACTGCTCGAAACAGTAGTTTATCAGCTTATAACCCATTCCCTGACCGAAATAGGCAGGGTCGACAAAGAGCATTTCCAGTTTATTTTCGTAAATACCGGCAAAGCCGATAACTTTGTCATCATCTATTGCCACGAGTAAAACGGGTATCATTTTGAATGCCGGTGCAACCTGCTCGCGGATTTCAGTAATATCTTTCTCCGTCAGAAAAAAATGCGAAGCGCGCACCGATTTTTCCCAGACGGAAACGAGCTCATTTATTAAATCATCAGAGCGGTCATTGGTTTTTAAATCGATAATGTCCATAAGAATTCCTTTCTGTCGTAAATTGTTTAAAAGCAGTCTAATTATACTATATCTCATTGTGATTGGCAAAAATAAAGTGTAAAATTATAAAAAAGAAATGAGGCGATAATAATGAATAATGAACAGAAATGGTGGCAGAAAGTGGTGGTCTACCAGATTTATCCGCGCAGTTTTTACGACAGCAACGGCGACGGCATCGGCGATATCAACGGTATCAGGGAAAAGCTGCCGTATCTGACAAAACTCGGCATCGGTGTAATCTGGCTCAGTCCCGTGTACTGTTCGCCGAATGACGATAACGGCTACGATATATCCGATTATTACGATATATCGCCGGATTTCGGCACGCTGGACGATATGAAGGCATTGATTAAGGAAGCCGATAATTTCAGCATAAAAATCATCATGGATTTGGTCGTAAATCACACCTCCGACGAACACGCATGGTTTATTGAAGCAAAATCGTCCAAAGGCAGCAAATACCGTGATTACTACATCTGGCGCAGCGGCGATGAAAATACGCCGCCGAATGATTTAAAATCGTGTTTCGGCGGCTCGGCTTGGGAATACGATGCAAAGACAGGCGAATATTATCTGCATTTTTTCAGTAAAAAACAGCCCGATTTAAATTGGGAAAATCCGCAAATGCGGCGCGATATTTGGAAAATGATGAATTTCTGGATTGATTTGGGTATCGGCGGTTTTCGTATGGACGTCATCGACTTAATCGGCAAAAATCCCGATTTGAAAATCAAGGAAAACGGTCCGAAACTGCACGATTACATTCAGGAAATGTATCAAAATACGCTGGCAGGCAAAAATCTGCTGACTGTCGGCGAATGCTGGGGTGCGACGCCGGAGATTGCCAAGCTGTTTTCAGCGCAGAAGCGGCATGAGCTCAGCATGGTATTTCAGTTTGAACATATTATGCTCGACCAGAACGGCGGCGATAAATGGAATTTAAAGCCGCTCAATCTGCTGGACTTAAAGCGAGTTTTCACTAAATGGCAGACACAGCTGGCAAACGAGGGCTGGAACAGTCTGTTCTGGAATAATCATGACCTGCCGCGCATCGTGTCGCGCTGGGGCGATGATGGGAAATACCGCGTACAGTCGGCGAAAATGCTGGCGATACTGCTGCACGGTATGAAAGGAACGCCGTATATTTATCAGGGAGAGGAAATCGGCATGACGAATATCGAATTTAACACGATTGACGATTTTGCCGATATTGAAGCCGTCAATATGTATAAGGAACGCATTGCCGCCGGTTGTGACAAAGAAAGCGTACTACGTTCACTGCGGGCTAAAGCGCGCGACAATGCCCGTACGCCGATGCAGTGGAACGACAGTGAAAATGCCGGATTTACACAGGGGAAACCGTGGTACCGCGTAAATCCGAATTATCCGCAGATTAACGTTGAAAATGCGCTTGCTGATGAAAATTCCGTATTTTACTGCTATCAGAAATTAATTAAGTTGCGCCGGGAAAATCCGATTATGGTCTACGGCGATTATGCGTTATTGCTGCCGGATGATGAAAATATTTATGCTTATACACGAACGTATCAGGATAAAACATGGCTTGTAATCTGCAATTTTTATAAAAACAGCGTAGAATTTTCCTTAAACGGCACGGGAAAAGTTCTTATCAGCAATTACGAAAATTCCTGTACTGACTTGAAAAACGGCAGACTGCGACCGTATGAAGCCGTTATTTATGAATGGACAAATTTTTGCTGGTTTTAGGGGAAATTACAGTCAAAAATATTTTAAATGAGGAATATTCATGAAAGAAAAACCCAGTATTCAACAGATAGAAAATTTTATTATTTACGGCAAGGTCCGCAATTTTGCTATGGCAGCCAAACGGGCTAATATCACGCAGTCCGCATTCAGTTTTCAAATGAAAAGGTTGGAAGAAATTGTCGGCGTTCAGCTGATTACACGTTCCAGCCGTGGCAGTGATTTAACCCGCGAAGGTGAATTTTTTCTGCCGAAAGCAGTTAAAATAATCAATGATTTGGATGAAACGATAAATGAATTGCAGAAATTCAGCGGGAAAACAGTTTCCTTAAATATCGGCGCACTGATGTCTCTGGGTGATGTTCTGATGAACAGGCATGTAAGTTATTTTAAACGACATAATCAAAATATAGATATTAATGTGTATAATTTAGAGGCAAAAACACTGCTTCACAAGCTGAAAAGCGGCGAAATCGACATAGCATCGTCTTTTTTACTGCCGCAGATGTCGCTGGATGGCTACGTAAAGGATTTTTTCTATAAAGATGAGCTTGTTTACTATGCACCCGCTTTAAATTTGCCGCAAACGGATTTCTCTTTACAAATTATCAAACAGACTCCTTTTGCCAGCTATTCGCCCGATTATTTCATATCGGCAGTCATAGAAGATTATTTTACCCGGATAAATATCAATCCCGATATTGAAGCACGCCTTTCTACACCGTACGCCATTATGCAATACTGCAAGGATAATAAAACCGGTTCACTTTTATCAAAGCGTATTCTGATGGAAATGGGCGAGAAAACAGGTTATTATTCATTGCAGGAACCTTTATGTTTCAATGCGTATCTGATTTACAATCATGAAAATCATAAAATAAGCAGCATAAAAGTTTTTGTCGATTACGTTTTAAATCTGTATGAGGCGATGAAACATTAAATTATTTTATGAGCTCCATCAATTTTTTTGGCTATACAAAAACGTATACAGTGTATAAAATAAAGAACACTAAAAAACATAAATAAAAAATTGGAGATGGAGTTTATGAGTTCTTACTCGAAGGAAAGTTTATGGACAAAGGATTTTATTTTAGATACGGGGATAAATTTTCTCGTATATTTAATTTATTATTTATTGATGGTAATAATCGCGGTGGTTGCCAAAAATGATTTGCACGCTTCGCTCGCGGAAGCCGGTCTTGCCTCCGGTATATTCATTGTCGGCACATTGATTGCGCGTCTTCTCGCCGGTCAGCAGATTGAATTATTCGGCCGCAGAAAAATGCTCTATGGCGGCGTTGCACTTTATTTGGTAACAACACTGTTTTATTTTTATATTCCGAACTTATCCGTTATGTATTTAATCCGTCTGGCAAACGGCTTCGCCTACGGCGTTGTTTCTACTGCCACCAGCACAATCATTGCCAGCTGCATACCTGCTTCCCGCCGCGGTGAAGGCATCAACTATTACGGTCTTTCCACCAGTGTTGCCGCAGCAGTCGGCCCGTTCATTGGTATGTTCATGATGATGCGCACCAGCTTTGAAGCTATTATTGAACTGTGCGTAGTTTTAATTGTATTATGTGTTGCCGCCTGCTTCATGCTTCATGTTGAAGAAATCAAGCTTACGGATACTGAAAAAGCCCGTCTGCGCAAAATTTCCTTTAATAATTTCGTGGAAAAACGTGTTTCCGTTATTTCGTTCATCGGTTTCTGGGTTGCCTTCTGTTATGCAAGTGTACTGAGTTTCTTGGCTGCATATTCACAGGAAATAAATCTGGTGGAAGCCGGTACGTTCTTCTTCGTTGTTTATGCCGTAGTAATCACGATTTCCCGTCCGATGACAGGCGTCATCTTTGACCGTAAGGGTGAAAATTATGTTATGTATCCATGCTTTATCTGCCTGGCAATCGGTCTTTTCATGCTCAGTATTACAAATTCATCCTGGCTGTTGCTTTTATCCGGTGTTTTTGTCGGTTTAGGTTACGGTACATTCATGTCCAACGGTCAGGCCGTCTGCATAAAACTGACTCCGGTTCATCGCGTGGGGGTCGGCATTTCCACTTATTTTGTGGCTCTTGATTTAGGTCTGGGTGTCAGTCCGTATATTCTCGGTGAACTCCGTCCTGTAATCGGCTTTAATGGAATTTATGAACTTGTTGCCTTTATGTCGGTAATCTGCTTTATCATGTACCATTTTATGTACGGTTCCAGAAAACAGCAGTATATTGTTGCCGAAGAAACTTCCGTTTCCAGAATGCCGGTAGAAGAATAATTGATTTGTTAAACTATTAAACAAGATAAAAGAAAAAGGATAGGTATTTTACCTATCCTTTTTTGTATGCACTTATTTTACGTATTCGCCGATAAATACTTTTTCGCAGTCGTCGGTGTCCGTAAGTTTCACTTCAACAGCTTCGCGCATTGCTGTCGGTACGTTTTTGCCTACATAGTCGGCGCGTATCGGCAGTTCGCGGTGGCCGCGGTCAATCAGCACGGCAAGCTGGATTTTTTTCGGTCGGCCGAGGTCGATGAGCGCGTCGAGAGCGGCGCGAATGGTGCGGCCCGTATATAATACGTCGTCGACGAGCACGAGTGTTTTATTGGTGATATCTTCGGAAATCTGCGTTTCCTGAATGAGCGGCTGGTACGACATATGCGACAGGTCGTCGCGGTACAGCGTGATGTCCAGAATGCCGATAGGCACTTTCACACCTTCAATATCATTGATTATTTTCGATAAACGTTCGGCAAGCGGAACGCCGCGTTTTCTGATGCCGACAATGATTAAATCTTTCGTACCCTTGTTTTTTTCCACGATTTCATGCGCAATGCGCGTCAGTGCTCGCTGGATGGCCTGAGCATCCATGACGGTCGTTTTCTCTATGAGTTGAGCCATAAGCCCACGTCCTTTCTTTATTTTTAAATGGTTTGGCGGAAATATTTCAGCAGTTTCTGCATATCCTGCGGAATTGGTGCGGTGAATGTCATTTCCTGATTGGTGCGCGGATGAATGAGTGTCAGACTTAGTGAATGAAGCGCCTGTCCCTGTATGTCGAATTTGTTCTTGCTGTTGCAGTATTTCGGGTCGCCAATCAGCGGGTGGCCGATATATGCCATATGCACGCGGATTTGGTGCGTGCGCCCCGTGAGCAGGCGGCATTTGACAAAAGTGCAGTTTTTGAACCGTTCCAGTACGTGGAAAACAGTCGTCGCTGGTTTGCCGCCGGAGGTTACGACAGCCATTTTCTTGCGGTCGACGGGATGTCTGCCGATATTGGCCTCGATAATGCCTTTTTCTTCCGTGATATTGCCGTGCACGAGCGCGACATATTCCTTAACAGCCGTCTTACTGCCGATTTGTTCGGCAAGGCTGTTGTGCGCAAAGTCATTTTTGGCGACGACCATGACGCCGGAAGTGTCCTTGTCAAGGCGGTGGACGATGCCGGGACGTATTTTGCCGTTTATGCCGGACAGTTCATCGCCGCAGTGATATAAAAGCGCGTTGACGAGCGTACCCGTATAGACGCCTGCCGCCGGATGAACGACCATGCCGCGCGCCTTATTGACGACGATGATGTCGCTGTCCTCGTAGAGAATATCGAGCGGGATATCCTCCGGCACGGCTTCGATTTCCTGCGGCGGTTGATACGTCATTACGATATTGTCGGCGGGGCGCAGTTTGTAATTGGCGCGTTTTACCTGCCCGTTTACGGAAACGTTTCCCTCCGTTATCATTTTCTGGATATTGGAACGGGAAGGATTATCCGGCTGGGCAGACAGGAAAACGTCAAGGCGGCTGCCCGCGTCTGAGTCAGTAACAGTGTATTCCTTGTTCATGCTTTATAGCTCCGTTCCGTTTTGAATAATAGGTTGAATGCGATGATTGCACAGCCGGAAACAATAGCGATATCCGCCAGATTGAATACCGGCCAGATGCGGAAATCCATATAGTCGATTACTCTGCCGATAAAAATGCGGTCAATCATGTTGCCGATTGCTCCGCCGAACAGTAGTGCAATGCCGACTTGGAAAAGTTTAGACAGCTGTATGATTTTTTTATAGAAATAAATTACAGCGACGATTAAAACGGCAGCAATCAATATGAACAGATAGCGCTGATTTTCCAGAATGCCGAAAGCGGCTCCCGGATTTTGAATGTAGGTCAGATGGAAAATCTGCGGCAGGACGGGAATGCTCTGTCCCAGAAACATATTGGTGCTGACGAAATATTTGATAAGTTGGTCAAGTAGAATAATGAATAAAACTAATAATAACAAAATACAGCCCTCTTGATTTTAAATATAGCGTTTTAACAGGACTACGGTGCGTCCTTTTTTCGTTTTGCCGCGGATTTCGGCAACTTCCAGACGGCCGCGTCCTCTGATAGAGATGACGTCGCCTTCTTTTATTGCCTGCGAGGCGCTTTTCACCGACTGCCAGTTCAGTTTCAGTTTATCGGTGTCGATATTTGCCGCCATTTTGCTGCGGGACGAGCCGAAGCCTGCCGCCGCAATGGAGTCGATGCGCAGTGAAGCGACCGTTGCGGTGATTTCCTTGCAGCGTTCCTCGCGCGGTGCGATGGAGTCGAGGCTGTCCGTTTCACAGCTTACATTGGCGGAGCCGATTTGCGTCAAATTCTGCAAAATGAATTCTGCCATTTTTTCTGTACAGATAATTTTCACACTGCCGAGTGTAACGAGCAAATCGCCAATCTGTTCGCGTTTTATGCCCAGCCCCATCAATGCGCCGAGCACGTCGCGGTGCGACAGTCGGTAGAATTTGTCGTTCCATACGGCTTTGACGACGGCAATCGGATAGGTCGCCTTGCCCATGAAATCATCGTGCACGAAGCAGGCGCACTGTCTTTCAGCACCCATGTAGCCGCCATTGAAATTAACGGATATATTTTCATAATGAGCAGCAACGGTTTCAGCAATCTCGCAGCCGTACGGGTCGAGAAAATCAGTCGTGCGGAATTTGCGCGTCTTGTTGACGGCTTCGATGGCATCGACTAATTTTACGACGATTTCCTCGCCTTCTGTTCCTTTATAAAAACGGATTATTTTTTCACGGTCAGCCATTGTGTTAAATCATTCCTTTATTTCTGTAGTGTATTATTTATTATGCCGATTTATGCCGATTGATTTCTGAAGCAGGATAATATTTTATATTCAGTGAGGTTAAGTGACAACATTGAACGAATATAAAATATTATCCTGCTGTTGCGGATTGGATATTTGTATCGGCACAATACGTTATATCAGTCTTCCCACGGCATGGTGGTGTTTTGCGGTTGTTTTTTACTTTCTTCCGAGAAATTGACGCTGACATTATCCGGTGCGCACATGAATACATTCTTGCCGACTTTCTTGATGTCGCCGGACAGAGCGTACGTTGTGCCGCTGATAAAGTCGATAATGCGTTTGGCGATATCGCCGTTCGTGTTTTCAAAATTCACGACGACCGGTTTGTGATTTCTGATATGGTCGGCAACCTGCTGAGCGTCATCGAAAGAAACAGGTTCAATAACCATTACTTTCATCTGATTGTTTGCTTTGGCCTTGTTTTTGAAGTCGACCACGTTATCAGCCTGCTGGTAATTCGTGTCGGCCGGTTCTTCCGAAACAGCAGCCGTCTGTTCTTCCACGTACTCTTCGTTTTCCTGGTTCATTCCCATTTTATTGCGAAATTTGTCTACGATACTCATTTTTTTATCTCCTTACAGTTTTATGAGTTAATATTGACGAGGTCCGAAAATAGCAGTGCCGACGCGGACAATATTGGCGCCTTCCTCAATGGCTATCTGGTAATCATGCGTCATGCCCATGGACAGATATTTGATATCGGCATGAGCCAGCGGCATTTTCTGAACCTTGATGAACAGATTGTACATCTGATTGAACATAGGACGGACGTCTTCCGGATTTTCCGCGATAGGCGCAATGAACATAAGTCCCATGAGTTTTAAATTATCCATACCGTCAATAGCGGTCAGAAGTTCCGGCAAATCCTCCAGATATACGCCCGTTTTGGAAGCTTCCTTGACGAGATTTACCTGCACGAGGATTTTTTGCACTTTGCCGAGTTTGGCGGCTTCTTTATTAATCGCCTCAGCCAGTTTGATACTGTCTACGGATTCAATCATATCGAAAATTTTTACGGCGTGTTTTACTTTGTTTGTCTGTAAATGGCCGATTAAATGCCACGTAACATTGCGGTCGAGCACGGCGTATTTCTGGGAAGCTTCCTGCACGCGGTTTTCACCGATAACGGCGGCTCCGGCGTCAATAGCTTCGCGCATCGCTTCGACATCGTGGTTTTTCGTGACGGCTACGAGTAAAACATCCTGACTGATGATATTATGACGTTTCTGTATGCTTTCCTTAATATTATTCTGTACAGTTTTCAAATTTTCCACTATCATAATGGAGTTCACCTTCTGATTTAATAGTCTATTTTATCTATTGTGCTAGTTGATTTTTCGAAGCAGTATAATAGTTTATATTTAGTGAGGTTAAATGCCAATATCGAACGAATATAAACTATTATACTGCTGGCTATAGGCTCAATGTTTTACTAGTACAACGAACTCTATTTTATAATATAATATTTGGCTGAATTTATCCATAGCTGAGCCAAATTTATTTTAATGCGATAATGCAGACAATGCGCCCCGTTTTGCCCCTGTCGGCGCGGTACGAGAAAAATATGCCGCTGTTGCAGGCGGTGCAGGTATCGGCTGTATCGATATTCTGCGCCTTCAGACCGGCTTTTTGCAGAGTGAGCACGTTGGCTTTCTGCAAATCAAGATGGTATTTCTGCGAAGTTTCATCGCGCCGCAAAATCATAGAGCTGTCTTTTTCGTACAGATTTTTGAATATCTGCGCCACCTCGTCGCCGATTTCGTAGCAGCATGAGCCGATATTAGGACCGACGGAAGCCAGACAGTCGGCAGGATTTGTATCGAATTTTTCGTGCATCATCTTGAGGGTGTGCAGCGATATTTCACCGGCCGTGCCGCGCCAGCCGCCGTGCGCCGCGCCGATTGCATGATGAACGGGGTCGTACAGCATAATCGGCGTGCAGTCAGCAAAAAACAGCGTCAGCGCCGCACCTTGCAGATTGGTAATGAGTGCATCGGTGTCTTTTATGGTATCATTCAGCGAAAAAGCGCCGGCGCCGATATTTTCCTTTGTAATGCAGGCTACTTTGTTGCCGTGAACCTGCTGGCAGGTGGTAATATAGGACGGTTCAAGCCCGAGCCCTGCGGAAAAAAGGCGGCGGTTTTCCAGCACGGCTGTTTCATTGTCGCCGACATGCAGAGCGAGATTTAAGCCGTCGAAAGGTGCTGAGCTTACACCGCAAAAACGCGTCGATACAGCATGAATGACTTTGTCCTGCGGGAAAACGGAAAATCTGCCGTACCAGAGATTATCGGCAGTATGGTATAACGAAAACATAGTAAACCTCCTTTATTTGCATACGCCGCAGCGTTTGCAGCCGTCGAAGCACTGGACGGTGTGCTTTTCCTGCATGGCCATATCAAGCTCGCGCGCGAGATATTCTTTCGTAAAGCCCATATCAAGGCTGTCCCACGGCAGGATTTCAGTGCGGCTGCGCTCACGGTATAAATATGTGTCGCCGTTTAAGCCCAGCTGTTTTAAAGCCCGCTTAAAGGCCTTAGCACCGCCGTTTAAATGGGCTTGCAGCAGCGCTTCGCTCACAAGGCGGCCGCCGCGTGCCAGTATGCCCTGAATGTATGTTTCTTTTGTTGACTCAAATTGTACCTCGATATTCTTATATTTTTTCAGGCTCGTTTTTATCAGTTTAAAATATTTTTCCGTCTGTTTCAAATCAGCCATCGGCAGCCACTGAAACGGCGTGCACGGTTTGGCGATAAACGGATTTATGCTGAGCGTGAGCGTTCCCTTCGAGCCGAGCTCTTCCATGTATTTTTTCAGGCGGACGGTCATGTCGATTATGGCGTCGATGTCTTCGCTCGTTTCCTTCGGCAGACCGACCATGATGTACATACGGTAGTTTTTTACACCAGCTTCTACGCCAAGTTTAACGGCATGGAATAAGTGTTCTTCTTCAATGCCTTTGTTGATTACGTTGCGGATTTTCACGCTGCCTGCTTCTGGTGCCAGTGTCAGTGTGCGCTGCCCGCTCTGCGCCAATGCTTCGACCAGCTTCTCCGTTACGGAGTCGGCGCGGAAGGAGGCGACGGACATCGGCAAATTCATTTCGCGGATTTGGCGGCACAGCTCGTCTATCTGCGGATAATCGGAAATGGCAGGACCCATAAGACCGACTTTTTTGTTCAGTTTCGCCGCTTCCGGCAGTAGAGCAGTTAATTTGTCCAGACTGCGGTGGCGCGGTTTGCGGAAACAGTAGCCAGCCATGCAGAAACGGCAGTGACGGCCGCAGCCGCGCGATGTCTCAATCAAAAACAGATTGAACTCCGTGTTCTGCGTGGTGATGACCGTTTTGCCGCTGTAATCGTCGAGGTTGCGTATCCACTGGCGCGCAACTTTAATCGGCACGCGGCTGTCCGCCTTAATGGCGGTTAAATTTCTGTTTGCATCGCAGATATGCTCATAAAAGCGCGGCACGTATACGCCCGGAATTTGCGCCAGCTGCAATAATAGCTCTTCGCGCGACAGATTTTTATTTTTTTCCCGGTGGTACACATCGAGAAAACGGTTAATCGTTTCTTCACCTTCGCCGATAATGAATGCGTCAATGAACAATGACAGCGGTTCGGGATTGAAAGTGGCGCACGGACCGCCCGCGATGACAATCGGGTCTTTTTCCGTGCGGTTTTGCGCCAGCAGTTCCACTTTGCCGAGCGAGAGCATTTTGAGCACGTTGAAGTAATCCATTTCAAATGAAACGGCAAAGCCGATTAGCGGAAATTCATACAGCGGCAGTTGATTTTCAATGCTCATAAGCGGCGTGGCAGTGCGTTCGTATTCGGCAAGCTCCGCTTTCTCCGGCAGGAAAAAACGCTCGCAGGCGCTGTCCTTGCGGCTGTTTATCTGTTCATAGATGATATGAAAGCCGAGATTGGACATGCCGACGAAATAGGAGTTGGGATACAAAAGGGCAAACGGCGTGCGCGCGCCTGCCGGAAAGATATAATAACCCTGTTCATCTGCCAGGATTTTTTGCAGGTTCTGTTTCAATTTCCAAGTCAAAAATTTTTCCTCCTGTCTGGTATTTATTATGCCAGTTGATTTTCTGAAGCAGTATAATACTTTATATTTAGTGAGGTTAAGTGACAACATCGAACGAATATAAAGTATTATACTGCTTATGCAGGCTCGATGTTTTACTAACATAACAGGTATTAATTTGGTCTTAATAAGAAAAAAGCTCACCGAAGTGAGCCTTTGTTAATTTTTATCTTTATTGGCAGCGTTGAGATTTTCCAGTTCCTGTTTGAAATTGTCGATGTCCGAGAACTTGCGGTAGACGGACGCGAAGCGGATGTAAGCGACTTTGTCGAAGGTCTTCAGGTATTTCATGACGACCTCACCGATTGTCTTGCTCGATATTTCATGGCGCATCATATTCCGCAGTTCTTTTTCAATTTCATCGGCCAGTTTTATTATTTTTTCAGCGGGAATATCCCTTTTGTAACAGGAACGGATAATGCCTTTCAACAGTTTTTCCTTATCGAAAACGGCGCGGCGGCCGTCATTTTTTATGACCATTAAAGGCACTTTTTCCACAGCTTCGTAAGTGGTGAACCGTTTGCCGCAAACTGTACATTCACGGCGTCGTCTTATAGAATTACCATCATCGGTAGTACGCGAGTCTACCACACGGCTGTCGGGAGCTGCACAGAACGGGCATTTCATAAAATCATTCACCTTCCTTGAGAATTTCTATATTATTGATTTTGCTGCTGTGTCGGCTGTTGAGCGGCTGCGTTTGCCGGCGGCTGAGCTGCTGGAGCATTCTGCTGAGCTGGTGTTGCATTCGGTGCCGTGAACGCTTTCGTTACGACAGCGCCGACATCGCCCATTTTGCCCTGCGCCTGTCCGTTAAAGGTGATATCAACGGCTCCGGCATTGCCGACCGTTACTTCAACCTGATTGTTGCCTTTCCAGTTCAACGTGGAACCGGCTTTAACCGTTTCGGACAGTACGGTATTGCCGTCAACTTTTACTTCCGTCCAGCAATCCTGGCTGAATACGGCGCTTACTTCGCTGCCGCTAACCGGTGCAGGAGCTGGTGCCGGAGTAGCCGGCTGCTGCGGTGCTTGTTCCTGCTGCGTTTTCGGCTCGTTGTCGGCTGCCGGCTGGCTGTCGGAACCCTGACTGGACAGGAAGGCAATCGCACCGGCGATAATTGCTATGATGATAACAGCAATTATAATGATATTTTTCTTGCTGCCGCCGGAATTTTTCGTTTCCAGATATTTTTTGCTGTCATTGAAATTATCAATATTCGGTACAGGTTTAGCAGCCGGTTTATTCGGTTTGGCGTTTTTTTCCGGCTGTTTATCCTCTTTTACTGTTTCCGTCTTGTCCGGTGCGGCAGGTTCAGGCGCAGGCGGCGCTGCTTGTGCTTTCGGTTCGGCGTCTGCTGAAACGGCCGGATTTTTTTCGGCTTTGTACTGCTCAATAAGCTTCTGTCCGTCCAGTCCTAAAAATTTGCCATAAGTTTTGATAAATCCTTTTAAGAAAACTTCTCCCGGAAGTTTGTCATAATTGCCGTCTTCGATGGCTTTGATGTAGAGTTTGCGGATATTGGTACCCTTTTCAACATCATCCAGTGATAAATTTTTCTGTTCACGCGTTTGGCGTAATAAATCCCCTAACATTGCGTTCTCCTTCTTCATTTAATATGACATATATTTCCGGTTTTGAGCCGGTGATTATAACAAGTGTCGGTCTGCGCTGTCAAAAAAGCGCAGGTAATAACTTTACAAACAATTATACAATAAGCCAGTTTATAAATAAAGCTCTTCTTTGCGAATATATTGCTGAACTTGTTCGGTGGTTATGTATTGAATGGAATAGCCTTTTTTTATGCGCTGGCGAATGTCGGTGGAAGAGATTTCCAGCTCCGGTGTTTCCAGTAACTGAATGTTATAATCACTGAATTCTTTTGCAATAATGCTTAAATCTAATTTATAACTAGGTCGTTTTGTCGCGATGAATTTGCAGATTTTCAGGAGTTCGTCTATTTTGTGCCAGGACGGCAGTTCATGAATGCAGTCGGCACCAATGATGAAGTAAAAATCCGTATCATCGCCGTATATTTTTTTTAATGCTTTAATTGTGTCAATGGTGTAAGAAGGGCCTGTGCGGTCCATTTCGATAGATGATACTTCAAAATGCGGATTGGAACATGTAGCGAGCAGCGTCATGTTGAAACGATGTCTGGCGGAAGTCATCACATCGTGCTTGTGCGGCGGGTTCGCCGAGGGAATGAATAAAACCTTCTCCAGTTTGTATTCATCCCATACAGCTTCCGCTATCATTAAGTGCCCTACATGAATAGGGTCGAAAGTACCACCCATAATACCGATTTTTTTCATATGTTGCTCCGTATATTATAAGATAAAATATGCTAAAATCAATGAGATTATGACGGACACGACGACAATGAGCACGGCCGCGCGGGCGTAATCATTGATATCATGTCTGCCTTTCGGCGTGGCGTAGTAATTTTTAAGCAGTTTCAAAAGAGAGCGAAGCATCAGCGGATTTGACCTTCACCGTAGATTAAATATTTCATGGTCGTGAGGGCTTCCAGTCCCATCGGTCCTCTGGCGTGCAGTTTCTGCGTGCTGATACCGATTTCCGCGCCGAAGCCGAATTCATTGCCGTCGGTGAAGCGGGTCGAAGCGTTCACATATACGGCTGCGGCATCGACGTTTTGCTGGAATGACAGGGCATTCTGGTAGCTGTCCGTGATAATCGCTTCGGAATGGCCGCTGCCGAATGTGTTGATATGGTCGATGGCTTCCGTAATGTCAGCGACGATTTTTACGGAAAGGATTAAATCGCCGTATTCCGTTGCCCAGTCCTCATCTGTCGCCTGTTTTAAATCAGGGCAGATTTGGCGGCATTTTTCGCAGCCGCGGATTTCCACTTTATGTTCTTTAAGGCTGTCGCACAGTTTCGGTAAAAACTCATCTGCGATATCCTGATGGATTAATACGGTTTCGACTGAATTACATACGGCCGGACGGGTCGTTTTGGCGTTGATGATGATTTTAGTCGCCATGTTTGTATCGGCCTTATCGTCGATATAGATGTGGCAGATACCGACACCCGTTTCGATGACAGGAACGGAGCTGTTTTCCACGACGCGCTTGATAAGCCCTGCTCCGCCGCGCGGAATGATGACGTCGATGTATTTATTCAGGCGCATCATCACGTCGACGGCGCTGTGGTCAGTGATGCTTACAAACTGAATAGCGCCTTCCGGAATACCGGCGCTGTAGGCTGCGTCTGCCAGAATGGAAGAGAGTATTTTATTGGAAGTAATCGCTTCCGAGCCGCCGCGCAGGATGACAGCATTGCCCGATTTCAGGCAAAGACCGATAGCATCGGCCGTAACGTTCGGACGGGCTTCGTAGACAATGCCGATTAACCCCAGCGGAACGCGGATACAGCGGATATCCAGACCGTTCGGACGGCGGTGCGACATGATGCCGTTGCCTACAGGGTCGTTGAGAGCGGCAATCTGGCGCAGGCCGTCCGCCATCTGACCGATGCGTTCCGTTGTCAGTAGCAGTCTGTCCAGAACAGCCGCCGACAGACCTTTCTGACGGCCGTTTTCCATATCTATCGTATTGGCTTTTAAGATGGTAGGTGTTTTGGTTTCGAGAGCATGGGCCATAGCGTACAGTGCCTTGTTTTTTTCGGCTGAAGACAACAGCGCCAATTTTTTTGCGGCCTGTTTAGCTTTGGCAGCCTGTTCCACAATCGTAGTTTTAATATCCAAATCCATGAAAATCACCTTCATTAATAAAATTAAATCATGATAACCATATTATCACGGTGAACAACTTCTTTTGAAAGCGGGTAATCTATATCTTTCAGCAGGGATTTAAATTCGTTCGTATGATGTCCTTGTATTTTTTGCAGTGCTTCGGTGTCGTAATTTACGCTGCCGCGGGCAATTTCACTGCCATCCTGCGTGATAATCCGCACGGTGTTGCCGACAGCAAAATTGCCGTTTACCGATTTTATACCGGCGGCAAGTAAACTGGAACCGGCAAGCACAGCCTGTTTACAGCCTTCGTCGACGATGATGTCGCCGCATATCGGCTTGCCGAAAGCCAGCCATGATTTGCGCCGTTTCAGATGAATTTCCTTTGCCGGGAAAATCGTTCCCAATAATTCGCCGGCTAACAGGCGGCGCAGGATATTGCGCTCGGAGCCGGAAGCGATTACCATTGTCGTACCGGAATTAACGGCGATTTTTGCCGCCTTGATTTTCGTGCTCATACCGCCCGTGCCCATGGATGAGCCGGCACCGCCCGCCATTTTTTCGATTTCCGGCGTGATATGCGCCACTTCGTATAACAATCGTGCATTTTTGTCTTTGGCGGGATTGGCCGTGTACAGCCCGTCAATGTCGGAAAGAATGATGAGCGTATCGGCGTCGACAAGTGTCGCCACCGTGGCGGACAGGGTGTCATTGTCGCCGATTTTCAATTCGTCGACGGCTACAGCGTCATTTTCATTGATAATAGGTATAACACCCATCGCAAGAAGTGTCAACAGTGCGTTGCGGGAATTGATGAACTGGGAATACTGGCGGGAATTTTCCTTCGTCAAAAGAACCTGCGCCACCGTCTGTCCGTATTCGGCAAACAGTTTTTCGTAAAGGTGCATTAAAATTCCCTGTCCCACGGCGGCGAGAGCCTGTTTTTCCGGAATGGTTTTCGGCCGCTCAGTTTTCTTCATGCGTTCCAGCCCTGCTCCGACAGCGCCGGAGGATACGAGGATGATTTCCCGTCCCTGATTGGCAAGGTCGGATAATTCCCGCACGAGCAGTTCGATTTTTTCGATATTCAGTTTGCCTGTAGCATAATTTAAAGTGCTGGTGCCGACTTTGACGATTATGCGTTTGGCCTGTTGCAATTGTTCACGGGAGGACATATTTATTCCTCATTTCTTTATTATTATTTCGGAAACTCGATTTTCGGTTTTTTGAAGTTGCGGCGCCATAAAAGACCGTTGCGGCCGATAATCTGGACGATATCGCAGTTGGTGCGTTCCGCCAGCGTATATACGGCCATCTCCACGTCTTCCGGGCAGTTTTGCAGTACGCGGACTTTAATCAGCTCGCGTTTTTCCACCGCTTCATCGGCGCTGTTTACGACCGCCGGAGTGATGCCGTCTTTACCGATAGGCACGACTGGTTCCATTGTCATGCCGAGAGAACGTAAATATCTTTTCTGTTTGCTTGTAAGAGAATTTTTAATCAAAAAATAACCTCCATATATATTTTTATTATTTTTTACTTAATGTGCTGATTGATTTCCTAAGGCAATATAATACTTTATATTTAGTAAGGTTAAGTGCCAACAGGCAGCGGATATAAACTATTATACTGCTGGCTTAAAGTTTCGATATATTACCAGCACAATGAATATCTAATTATTAATTTTTATATTCAAATTCCATTTCGCCGATGAATACGCTGTCGCCTTCCTTAATGCCTTTTTCGCGCAGTTTTTCATCAATGCCTTTAAGCCGCCAGATGTACTGGAAGCGGCGAATGGCTTCGTCGTTGGCGAAGTTCGTCATAGCGACAAGTTTTTCCAGCGATTTGCCGGAAACGACAAATCCTCTGCCGGACATGTCGCGTTTAATTGTGATATCGTCATCCGTATCTTCTTCTGCCTTGTAGATTTTTTCCGGATTTTCCTCTTCGGCTTCTTCCACGTAATCCTGAAGCATCTGGTAGACGCAGCGCATTAAATCGCCGAGCCCTTCTTTGGTGGCGGCGGAAACGGGATAAACTTCCAGCCCTTCTTTTTGCGCCATTTCCTCAATGCGTTTCAGATTTTCCTCCGACTGCGGCAAATCCATCTTGTTGGCGGCGATTACCTGGTGGCGTTTGGCAAGCTTAGCGCTGTAAAGCTCCAGCTCCTTGTTGATTTTGTAAAAATCCTCCACCGGGTCGCGTCCTTCGATGCCGGAAGCGTCGAGCACGTGAATGATGACTTTCGTCCGTTCGATATGGCGCAGGAAATCGTGGCCAAGGCCGACGCCTTCGGAAGCACCTTCGATAAGTCCCGGGATGTCTGCCATCACGAAGTTTTGAGCATCGCCGAGACTTACGACGCCGAGCACTGGTGTTATCGTCGTGAAATGGTAGTCGGCGATTTCCGGACGGGCCGCCGAAACGCTGGCGATAATGCTGGATTTGCCGACGCTCGGGTAGCCGACAAGACCGACATCGGCGAGCAGTTTGAGTTCCAAAAGCAGAGTGCGGCCTTCGCCCGGTTCGCCGAGTTCGGCGAATGTCGGCGCACGGTTGGCGCTCGTGGCGAATTTGGCATTGCCGCGCCCGCCGCGTCCGCCTTTGGCTACGACAGCCTCATCTCCTTCGTGGACGAGGTCGGCGAGCACTTCACCCGTTTCGGCATCTTTAACGAGCGTTCCTGCCGGAACTTTTATGATGCAGTGCGGCGCGTTTTTGCCGTACTGGTTTTTAATGTCGCCGTTGCCGCCGTTTTTGCCTATGAATTTGCGGTGATAGCGGAAATCGAGCAGTGTATTCATATTGCGGTCGACTTTTAAAATAACGTCTGCGCCGCGACCGCCGTCGCCGCCGCTCGGGCCGCCTTTCGGCACGAATTTTTCACGGCGAAAGGCAGATTTTCCATGTCCGCCGTCGCCGGCTTTTACGATAATTTTTGTTCTGTCAATAAATTGCATTGCATTCCTACCTTATTATATAAAATAAAACTAAAAATACCTATTGTGTTAGTTGATTTCTAAAAGCAGTATAATAGTTTATATTTAGTGAGGTTAAGTGACAACATCGAACGAATATAAACTATTATACTGCTGGCTTAAAGGTTCGATATTTTACTAGCACAACAAGTTAAAAATA
>JFBN01011595.1_pt1 | contig 32221 bp, 33 predicted proteins | sample 768741 | NCBI WGS metagenome assembly JFBN01 (sample SAMN01983846, study PRJNA193217) | chicken gut metagenome | biome: terrestrial biome; isolation source: ceca of Broiler chicken | host: Gallus gallus | place: United Kingdom: England | collected 2010-09-07
ACGAGGGTGACGCGCACGCCGCGCTCGGCGAGGTTTTCCGCCGCCTCGATGCCGATGAATCCGCCGCCGATGACCGCCGCGGTGTGTACGGGATGGCTCTCCAGGTACTGCCGGATGGCAGCGGCGTCCACGGTGTCCTTCAGGGTGAATACGTGGGGGCTGCCGCAGCCGGGAATGGGCGGGAGGATGGGCTCCGCGCCGGGAGAGAGGATGAGCGCGTCGTATGATTCTTCATAGACGCGGCCGCCGGTCTCACGGACGCGCACTTTTTTCTCAGCCCGGAGGATGTCCGTCACCTCGGAATCGGTGCGCACGTCGATGCGGTGCTGAGCGCGGAAGCGCTCCGGCGTCATGAGGATGAGCGACGGCAGGTCCGGAACGGTATCGGACAGGCTGTACGGAAGGGCGCAGCTGGAGTAGGAAATGTGGGGGCCCTTTTCAAAGAGGATGATCTCGGCGGTCTCGTCGAGCCGGCGGAGGCGGGCCGCGGCGGACGCGCCTCCGGCGACGCCGCCCACGATGAGGATCTTTTTCGGCATGGCTCGTCTCCCCTCAGTCGCGGAGCGCCATTTCCGTGGCGATGCGGGCGCAGGTCATGACGATCTTCTTGCAGTTGCGCTTGCGTTCCGGAGAATTGTGATCGGCATAGGGCGCGCAGAGGTCGCGGCAGTCGAGGGAGCCGATCGCTCCGAGAACGGCGCGGACGTAGGCGGCATGCCGGGGATAGATGCCGGTCTCCGGATGGTAGAGCTCGTCGATCCGTTCTTCCATTGTTGCTTTGGCATAGGGGTCGCGCCGGCCGTGCATGGAGGAAATGACGAGCATCCCCGCATTGACGGCGCCGCAGAGATGACCTGTGCCGCCCATGCCGCCGCCCATGCCTGAAACGAGGGCGACGGTCTCCGGCGGATAGTCCGTCAGGCCCAGTTCAAGGAATCCTTTCAGCACGCATTCGCTGCAGTTCAGTCCGTGGCGGAAATGTTCGCCTGCATTGGCTGCCGCTTTTTCCGCGAGGGCGGCCCGTTCTTCGGGTGTGTAATGTTTTTTCTCCATGGGGAGCACCTTCTTTCATGGTACAAATGTTTTAACCTTCTTATATTATATCGTATGGCCTTCCGCGTGGGCACGAAAAAAAGGCCCTCCGGAGAGAGCCTTTTATAGAGGACGGATTTCTGCTCAAATTCATCCCCGATGCGCGGAGCGCAGGAAAGCAATGAAAAAGGAACACTGTAAATGGATGGATGCAGAAATGATTCTTATGTCTATATAGTAGACTATACAGAACGAATTGTCAAATAAACAAATGAGAATAAATTGACATATGGACGGGGCCGGGAGCGCCGCGCCATGTCTTGACGGGGGCAGGGGCCTTCCCTATAATGGGAAGGCAGGCGAACGTGGCGGAATGGCAGACGCGCCAGATTTAGGCTCTGGTACTGAAAACGTGTGGGGGTTCAAGTCCCCCCGTTCGCACCAATTTCATACACAGCTGACGAAGGCGGTCCTTTTGACGGGACCGCTGTCTTTTTTTCGCCAAAAGTGTACTATTTTACGGGGGTTTCGCCTATTGAATTTGACCGCATGGCTCTGTAAAATAGAAATGTATCACTATATCATTTGTGTTATCTGATCATTCACTTTGCTTATATCAATCATCTCGTTTGATGTACGGTTGGTGATGGGATAAGGAGGAGAAGTATGAGAACGATCCATAAAGTCCTGGTCGCAAACCGAGGAGAAATTGCCATTCGCGTATTCCGCGCATGCAGTGAACTCGGCATTCGCACCGTGGCTATTTATTCGAAAGAGGATATTCTGTCTCTGCACCGCAACCGCGCAGACGAAGCATATCTGGTAGGCGAGGGCAAAAAGCCTGTCGACGCCTATCTGGATATCGAGGATATCATCCGCATCGCCAAGGAACATGATGTGGACGCCATCCATCCGGGGTACGGTTTCCTCGCGGAAAATGCAGAATTTGCAAAACGCTGCGAAGAAGAGGGCATCATTTTCATCGGCCCGAAGGTGGAACATCTGGTGATGTTCGGCGACAAGGTCAATGCCCGTATCCAGGCAGAAAAAGCAGGCATCCCGATGATCCCCGGCACGAAGGGTGCGGTCAAGAGTTTTGAAGAAGTCAGGGAATTCGTGGAAGAATACGGCTTCCCGATCATGATCAAGGCGGTCAACGGCGGCGGCGGACGCGGCATGAGAAACGTAGATCGCATGGAAGATCTGGAGGACGCGTACAACCGCGCGAAATCCGAAGCGAAGATGGCTTTCGGCGACGAAGATGTGTATGTGGAAAAATGCATCATGAACCCGAAGCACATCGAAGTGCAGGTCATCGGCGACGAGCACGGCCATATCGTTCATCTCTTTGAACGTGACTGCTCCATCCAGCGCCGTCATCAGAAGGTCATCGAAATGGCTCCGGCGTGGTCTCTGCCGGTCTCCCTCCGCAAGGAGATCTGCGACGCCGCAGTCAAACTGATGAAGAACGTCAACTACGTCAATGCAGGGACGTGCGAATTCCTCGTTGACCAGGACGAGAAGCATTTCTATTTCATCGAAGTCAACCCCCGTGTACAGGTAGAACACACCGTCACGGAGCTCATCACCGATATCGATATCGTGAAGAGCCAGATCCTCATTGCCGAGGGGTATTCTCTGGAAGACGCCATGATCGGCATTGGCAAGCAGGAGGACATCACCCATCACGGCATGGCCATCCAGTGCCGTATCACCACGGAAGATCCGCAGAACCAGTTCATGCCTGATACGGGCAAGATCATCGCCTACCGCAGCGGCGGCGGCCCCGGCATCCGTCTCGATGCGGGCACGGCCTACACCGGCGCGATCATCACCCCGTACTATGACTCCCTGCTGGTAAAGGTCACCGCCTATGCGCGCACGCCTATCGACGCGATCGGCCGTATGGAGCGCTGCCTGAACGAATTCCGCATCAGCGGCGTCAAGACGAATATCTATTTCCTGCAGAATATGCTGAACACGAAGGATTTCCAGGAAGGCCTGTGCGATGTCAACTACATCGACAGACATCCGGAACTCCTCGTCGATCCCCATGCCGTGAGCGACCGCGGCACGCGCCTCCTCGACTATGTAGGGGACATCACGGTCAACGGCTATGCCGGCGCCGGCCATCAGGACAAGCCGGACTTCGCTCCGCTTCCGGTGCTGGATGCGTCCGGTGAAGAGGCCCCGAGAGGCACGAAGCAGCTCCTCGACGAAATGGGCCCGGAAAAATTCGCCAAATGGGTGCAGGATCAGAAAGAGATCCTCTTCATGGATACGACGTACCGCGATGCGCACCAGTCTCTGCTGGCGACCCGCGTCCGCACCCACGACATCATGAATGCGATCCACTACACCGCTGTCCATGTACCGCAGCTCTTCTCCTTCGAGAACTGGGGCGGCGCGACCTTCGACGTGGCGTACCGTTTCCTCGATGAATCCCCGTGGGATCGTCTCCGCCAGATGCGTGCAGCCGCTCCGAACATCCTCTTCCAGATGCTCACCCGCGGCGCCAACGCAGTAGGCTATGAAAACTATCCGGAAAATGTGGTGCGCAACTTCATCGACCGCGCAGCAACGAACGGCATCGACGTATTCCGTATCTTCGACTGCCTGAACCAGCTGAGCCACATGACGGTCACCATCGACGAGGTCCGCAAAAACAACAAGCTGGCGGAAGTCGCTCTGTGCTACACCGGCGACATCCTCGACCCGAAGCGCCAGAAATACAACCTGAAATATTACACCGACATGGCGAAGGAGCTGGAAAAAGCCGGCGCCAACATCATCGCCATCAAGGATATGTCCGGCATCCTGAAGCCGGAAGCGGCAAGCGTCCTCGTATCCGCTCTGAAGGATGCAGTAGACCTGCCGATCCATCTGCACAGCCACGAAGGCAGCGGCGTCATGCTCTACAGCTACGCCAAGGCCATCGACGCCGGCGTGGATATCGTGGACGTGGCCACCAGCGCTCTGGCGAACGGCACGAGCCAGCCGTCCATGCAGTCCATGTACTATGCGCTGCAGAACAATCCCCGCCAGCCGAAGCTCGACATCGACGCTCTGGAAGCGATCGACCGCTACTGGGCAGCGGTCCGTCCGTACTATGCGGGCGTAGACAGCAAGATGACCAGCCCGAACACCACCGTCTACATGCATGAAATGCCCGGCGGACAGTTCTCCAACCTGCGCCAGCAGGCGACGGCCGTGGGCCTGGGCGACAAGTGGCTCGACGTATGCCGCATGTACGCGAAGGTCAATATGATGTTCGGCGACATCATCAAGGTCACCCCGTCCTCCAAGGTCGTGGGCGATATGGCGCTCTTCATGGTGCAGAACAACCTCACTGAGGAAGACATCTACGCCAAGGGCGACACCCTCGATTTCCCGAAATCCGTAGTGGGCTTCTTCAAGGGCAATCTGGGCACGCCGTACGGCGGATTCCCGGAAAAGCTGCAGCAGATCATCCTCCGCGGCGAAAAGCCGATGGAAGAATCCACGCCGCCGGATGTGGACTTCGAGGCCGTAAAGGCGGAAATGAAGGAGAAGCATCTCCCCGTGGACGACGACTCCGTTTCCTCCTACCTCATCTATCCGAAGGTATTCAGCGACTATGACGCACGGTACAAGCTGTACGGCGATCTGTCCGTCCTCGATACGCCTACCTTCTTCTTCGGCATGAAGCCCGGCGAAGAGATCCGCGTATACATCGAACAGGGCAAGATGCTCCTCATCAAGCTGGACGACGTGACGAAGCCCGACGAAAACGGCGACCGTCTCATCCGCTTCGAGCTGAACGGCATGCCTCGTGAGATCAAGGTCCATGACAAGCACATCGCCACCGCCAATATCGAAGTGCGCAAGGCTGACAAGGATGTCCTCGGCGAAGTGGGCGCGACCCTCTCCGGCTCCGTGGTGAAGGTCCTCGTCGAAAAAGGCCAGCACGTGAAGAAGGGCGAACCGATCATCGTCACCGAAGCGATGAAGATGGAAACGAACATCACCGCTCCGAAGGACGGCATCGTCAGCGAGATCGTAGCCAAGGCCGGCGCACGGATCTCCTCCGGCGACCTCCTGCTCGTTATCGAATAATTTACAGCATTTCAGAAAACGCCTCCGGGGCTCCGGCCCTGCGGGGCGTTTTTTGCGTGCTTTTTTCAGTCAGTACCGGCCTTTTCGCGCGGAACCGGGGAGGGTGCGGCGAATGACATGATGCGATATAATATAAACTGAGTTTTTATCGGAAAAGGAGGGAGAGCATGGAGCCGGCGGATATCCTGAAGAAATATTTCGGCTACGACAGCTTCCGCCCGGTGCAGGAGGAGGTCATCCGCACGATCCTGTCGGGACAGGACGTGCTGGCTATCATGCCCACCGGCGCGGGGAAATCGGTGTGCTTCCAGGTGCCGGCGCTGGCCCTGCCCGCCGGGACGGTGGTCATCTCGCCGCTCATCTCCCTCATGAAGGATCAGGTGGAGGCTCTCGCCGGCGAGGGCGTGCCTGCGTCCTACGTGAACAGCACGGTGCCGCCGGCGGAGTCCATCCAGCGTCTGCGCGACCTCTACAGGGGGCGGCTGAAGCTGCTCTACATGGCGCCGGAAAAATTAGAGCCGTCCTATTTCACGGAATGCCTGCGTCAGGTGCCGCTCTCCCTTTTCGTGGTGGACGAGGCACACTGCGTGTCCCAGTGGGGGCATGACTTCCGCCCGAGCTACCGCCGCATCGACGATTTCATCCGCACCCTGCCCCGGCGGCCCGTGGTGGCGGCCTTCACCGCGACGGCCACGCCCGTGGTGGAGGAGGACATGAAGCAGAGTCTGGGTCTCGGGAGTGCGCGGATCTTCCGCACCGGGCTGGACCGGCCGAATCTGTCCTTCCGGGTGGTGCGCGGCGCGGACAAGAAGGAATTCATCCGGAAATACGTGGCGGCTCATCCGGGGGAAAGCGGCATCGTGTACTGCGCCACCCGGAAAGCGGTGGACGAGGTGTACCAGTTCCTCCGGGACGCGGGCTTCCGCGCCGGACGATACCATGCGGGGCTGACCGACGAGGAGCGGCAGGCCGCGCAGGAGGATTTCTCCTACGACCGGACGCCGGTCATGGCGGCGACGAATGCTTTCGGCATGGGCATCGACAAGAGCAACGTGCGCTATGTGCTGCACTACCAGATGCCGAAGAGCCTCGAGGCCTATTATCAGGAAGCGGGCCGGGCCGGGCGCGACGGCGCGGCGGCGGAATGCATCCTTCTCTACAGCGGGCAGGATGCGGCCATCCAGCGCTTCCTCATCGAGCGGAGCGCCCGGGACAGCGATAAGACGCCCCTCGACTATGAGCGCCTCTCCCGCATGGAGGACTACTGCCGCACCACGGGATGCCTCCGCAATTACATCCTCCGGTACTTCGGGGAACAGCCGAAGGAGGGCTGCGGCCACTGCGGCAACTGCGACGCCGCCCGGAGCCGGGTGCGCGTCACCGACGAGGCATCACTGGTATTCCGCACCGTGGAGGCCACGGGAGAAATGTTCGGCGCGTCGGTGATCGCCAATATCCTCCGGGGCAGCCGGAGCGAGGCCATTCTGGCGCGGAAGCTCGACCGGTGCGCCACCTACGGCAAGCTCTCCCACCGGAAGGCGAAGGACATCAAGAGCGCGCTGGACAGCTATGTCGCCGACGGCTGGCTTCTCCGGGAGGGCGGGGAATACCCGGTGCTGAAGCTGACCGACCGGGCGAAGGCGGTCATCGCCGGCAAGGAAGAGGTATACGGCCTGCCCATCGGCGTGGCGAACCTGCTCGAGCAGGCCGCGGTGGACCGGATGCGCGGCGCCGGGGAGACCGTACGGGGCGGCCTCTTCGAGAAGCTCCGGGAGCTGCGGCGGCAGATCGCCGCCGAGGAGCACGTGCCGCCCTTTGTCATTTTCTCCGATGCCACGCTGGAGGATATGGCGGCAAAGAAGCCCCGGTCGCTGGCGGCCATGGGCGAGGTGCGCGGCGTGGGGGCGTTCAAGCTCCGGAAATACGGGGCGCGCTTCCTGGAGGCGGTGAGCGGCGTCCGGGAGACCGCGGCGCCCCTGCCGGAAAAGCCGCAGGAGACCAGGCCGGTCATCCCCGCAAGGGGCGCGAAAAAGCTGGTCGGTGCGGACGTGAAGGAAGAATCGCTCCGCCTCGAGGAGACTCTGCGGCGTCTGAAGGACAAACAGCAGGCGCTCCTCCGGGACGGCCACGCCCGCCGGTGCCATCTTTTTTCAGAGAAGGTGCTCCGCGCCATCGCCGTGCGACGCCCCGCCACGGAGGAGGAAATGCTGGCCGTGCCCGGCGTGGGCCGGGCGAAATGGGAGCACGTGGGCCAGTACCTGCTGCCCCTGCTCCGGCCGGCTCCGGAGGCGCGGGATACGGCGGCCGCCGGAGAGGATTCCTTCCTCCGCTACATGGACAGCGTGCGCTGCCGGATCGCCCGGAAGGCCGGGCTGACGCCGGAGGAGATCTGCTCCCGGCAGACGCTGGAAAAGCTCTCTGAGGGACGGAGCGCCCTCTCCGCGATGGAGCCGGAAAAACGCATCCTTTACGGCCCTGCGCTGCTGCAGGCCGCGGAAATGTACAGAAAACTGCTTTGATGTGATCAGGAGGACCCAATTGCCATGAGCAGTGCAGATACTCAGTATTTACAGATCGTCCAGCGCATTCTCGATACGGGCGCGCTGGGCCAGAACCGGACGGGCATGCCCGCGTACAAGCTGCCCCACCAGATCATGCAGTTCGATCTGGAGAAGGAATTTCCCATCCTGACCACCAAATTTGTGGCTTTCAAGACGGCGGTGAAGGAGATCCTCTGGATCTGGCAGAAGCAGTCCAATGACGTGCGCGTGCTCCAGCAGTGGAACTGCCACATCTGGGACGAGTGGCAGCGGCCGGACGGCACCATCGGCAAGGCCTACGGCTATCAGCTTGCGAAATATCATCAGGTGGACAACCTGCTGAAGACCCTGAAGGAGGACCCGGAGAGCCGCCGCATGGTGGTCTCCCTGTGGAATGTGGAGGACCTGCCGGACATGGCGCTCCAGCCCTGCGCCTTCCTCACCATGTGGGACGTCTCCGCCGACGGCCGGCTGAACTGCATGCTCGTCCAGCGCTCCGGCGATATGGGGCTCGGCGTGCCCTTCAACTTCACGCAGTACGCCGTGCTCATTTCCATGATCGCCCAGGTGTCCGGCCTGCGCCCGGGGCTTTTCACTCATGTCATCAATAATGCCCACATCTACGAGAATCACGTGGCGGCGCTCCGCACGCAGCTGGCGCGCCTGCCGGAGGCCTATCCGGCGCCGAAGCTCGTCCTGAATCCGGATGTGAAGAATTTCTACGATTTCCAGCCCGAGGACATCCAGCTCGACAACTATCAGCACTTCGGGAAACTGGCCATGGAGGTATCCGTATGAGTCTCACCATCATCGCCGCCGTGGCGGCCAACGGCGTCATCGGCCGCGACAACGGCCTGATCTGGCATCTGCCGGACGATCTGGCCCGCTTCAAGACGCTCACCATGGGGCATCCCATCATCATGGGGCGCAAGACCTTCGAAAGCTTGCCGAAGGTCCTGCCGGGGCGCACCCATTACGTGCTCACCGGCAATCCGGACTACACCGTCCCCGAGGGCGTCGTCCTCTGCCATTCCCCGGAGGAGCTGCTGAAAGCCCTGCCGGAGGGAGAGAATTTCATCATCGGCGGCGCGGCGGTGTACCGCCTGCTCCTGCCTTATGCGGACCGGATGATCCTCACGGAGCTGGACCGCTCCTATGAGGGGGACGCCTGCTTCCCCGATTTCGACCGCACGGAATGGACGGTGACGGCCTCCGAGGAGGGCATGGGGGATATCCCGCACCGGTTTGTGACCTATGAACGCAGAAAATAAAGGACAAGGCGGCAGGACCGCCTTTTTCCATGGGAAAGGAGATGTGCCATGAATTCGAGGGATCTGCTCCTCAATGCGGCGGCTGCGGCCGTCTATGCGGCGCTCACGCTGGCACTGGCGCCGCTCAGCTACGGGCCCGTACAGATCCGCTTTTCCGAATGTATGGTGCTCCTCGCCTTTTACAATAAAAAATGGGTGCCCGGCCTCACCGCGGGGTGCTTCCTCGCCAATATAGGAAGCCCCTTCGGCGCGGCGGATATGATTGTCGGCACGGCGGCCACCTTCCTGGCGGTGTACGCCATGCGGTGGTGCCCGAATCTCTTCACGGCCTCGCTGGCGCCGGTCCTGTCGAACGGCATCCTCATCGGCCTCGAGCTGGTGTACCTCGCGCAGGTGCCGGCCGCGGCGGAGGCCGTCCTTCCGGTCATGGCCTACATCGCCGCCGGGGAATGCCTCTCCGTCACCGTCATCGGCACGCTCCTCTTCCGCTTCCTCATGCGGAATGAGGTCCTCCGGCACTACATCCGGGACTGAATGAAACGCTGCCCTCCGGGGCGGCGTTTTTTTGTGCCCGTTCGGGCAGGGACGCGTGGAGGCAGCAGCGGGGCCTGTATTTGGGCCGGAGATTTTTATTTTTGATATCCGCTTTTCTATTGACAGGCCTGTCAGACCTGAGTATACTGAGAATAACAACGAACAAATGTTCTATCCGAGGAAAGGAGGAGAGGCTATGGAGGGAACCAAACAGGCGGCCGCGGTGCGGCTGGCGGTGTACTGGCACCGGCCCGGCGGATACGGAGACCGGGGCATCCGGCTCTTCGACATTCTCCGTCTGCCGGAGCGGACGGTGCTGGAATTCAAACAGGGGCACGATCTGTGCCGCATCGATAAGGCGCAGCTGCTGCATCTGCTGGATGCGGCGGAGGCGGCAGGAGGCCACATATGAAGCTACTGAGTACGGCCCGGGAGACCGAGGCACGTGCCGGAGCAGTCCGATGAAGAAAGGGACGGCTCCGGTTTTTTAGTGGCTCCGGAAAGGGGGTGAGCATCAAACAAAGGCAAAGAGTAAACGGAACCATCAGTGAAAGGAGGTGAGACCATGTCGAAGAAGCTGAAACTGACCTTTGCTCTGGAGGGAGAAGGCACGATGGATGTGACCATTTCCTCTCCGAAGGAGGGACTCGAGGCAGACGCCGTACAGACGGCGGCCGCGGCCATCGTACCGGTGCTGGAAAGCACGTCCGGCGCGGCGGCGGAAAGTCTGGCCGGGGCGGTGTACATCACCACCACGGAAGACGTGATCCTGTAATTTTTCGTAAGAAACAGAAAGGAGGCTGCAAGTATGGCAGCAGAAAAAGCACGCATTGATACGAAACTGCAGATCGTGATGACCGCAGGAGAAACGGAAGCGGGGAAGCCCGCCGTGAAGACCTTCACATTCAGCCGCATCCGGGGCACCGCTTCGGATGATGAGCTTCTCGCCGCGGGGCAGGCGCTGGGAAGCCTCTCCGCCAATGAGCTGGACGGCGTGAAGGTGCAGGAAGTGTATTCTCTCACGGAAGGGCTGTGAGCCCGGTGAGAGCGTGAGCGGCAGGACTGCTCGGAAGGAGACCGGCTCCGGAGGGAAAGGGAGCCGGTTTTCTCATGGAGGATCATATGGAAAGCAAATGGTGGCTCCGGCTGTGGGAGACGCTGGCGCCGCATCTGGTGCGGTGGCTGGCAGGGCGTCTGCATGACTGGCTGGCCCGCAGGAAGGAGGAGAAATGACGGATGAGGATATGGCCGCCGCCGCGGCGCTGGGCATCGTGGAAACCGGCATCGAGGGAGCCTGGGACAGCGTGGTGTGCTCCACCGGCTATGACAGGCCGTCGCTGGGGGTCTCCCAGTGGGAAGGGCCGCGGGCGGATGCGCTGCTGGGGATGATCCCCGGCGGCGGGGCCTACGCAGGCCGTCCGTGGAGCGTGCTCTCCGGGGCGGACCGGCAGGCGCTGGCAGCGCTCCTCGGCTCGGATGCGGGCCGGGCGGCGCAGCTGGCGCTCCTCACGGAGGATACGCGGCGCTATGTGCGGCTCCTCGGGGAGATCTCCGCGCTGGGGCGTCCGCAGTGCGTGGTCTACAGCGCGATGTGGTGCCCCACCTCGGAGGCGGTGGTGTGCCGCTTTCTGAGGAACCGGGCGGACCGGTGCGATCTGGGACGGCTCGAAGCGGTGCACGGGCTTTTCCGCACAGAGTACGCCGATGCGGCGGATGTGCGGGAATACCGCGCGGTCTATGAGGCGCGGGCAGACCGGACATATCAGTACGCGGCGGCGCTGTAACGCCGCAGAAGGGCGGGCCTTTCGGGGCCCGCTTTTTGCGTGGGCAATTGCATTCCCTTTATTATCTGGTATAAAATAAAAAGACAGCAACAATGGACGGGAGCAGGTCTCCCGCATCGGAGGGAACATATGAAGGAACATTTTCGCACAGTCCTGTTTGTAGTGGCGCTCGGCATGGTGTGGATGAACATTCAGGAGAACGGACTGCAGTGGGGCAATGCACTCATCGGCGTGATGCTCATCGCCGTCTTTGGGGTGAGCTTCTATTTCAAGCGGAAGCAGGCCCGGGAAGCGAAGGAGCTGATCCGCCAGCAGGAGGCGGAGAAGAAAGCCCGCCGCCGCGCGAGAAAGGCCGCGCAGAAGTCGACGAAGAAGCACTGATGCGCAGGCTGTGAGGTAAAGGAGACAGGTATGGACAAGAAACAATTCCCGGCGGCCGTGGACCATTCGGTCCTGCACAAGCCGTATCAGGTGATCATGTGGTTTTTCTTCCTCGTGTGGGCGGGGTACGTGGTATGGACATGGTCAGCGGCCATCCAGCAGGGCACCTATCAGGTGCTGGCCTTCGTGGGGGCGCTGCAGGCGCTGCTCCTGTGGTACATGGTGAATACCTACACGGCCCGGACGGAATACCGCCTGGAGGAGGACGAGCTGGTGATCGTGATCTCCCGCAAGTTCAAGGGCGTGAAGGAGATCCACCTCGGCTACAACGATATCTTCGGCGTGTACCGCATGAAAAAGGAAAATACGAAGGCCATCGAGACGGCGCCGGCGTATTACGCCTATTCCCGTCTGGACAAGCGGGAGATCTGGGTGCTCCTGTACAATTACAACGATGACACGAAGAAAGCCGGCCGCATTCTCATGAAGGCGTCCGACGAATTCTGGGAAGCCTTCAAGGAGATCATGCCCGACCAGATCTGCGTGCCCCAGGCGGAAGTGCTGGGCTACGCGTACAAGCACATGGGCGATGTGCTCCGCCGGAAGGAAGCGGAGGCTGCCGAGGAGTACGAGTATGACGATGACGACGAATACGAGTACGAGGACGACGACGGCGAGTACGAATATGAATACGAGGACGAAGCGGACGAGGAAACGAAGGAATCGGACGCACCGGAAAAGGACTGCGGAAAGGACCGCCCCGCTCCGGACAAGTCCGCCGGCAGCAAGCCCGCGAAAAAGAAATGATCCAATAAAAAAGGCACGGATGCATTCCGTGCTTTTTTGCTGCGCCGGTTCAGGAGCGCAGCCGGGAGAAAACGTACAGGGCGAGCAGCATCTGGCAGAGGACGAGGAGCGCCAGAAAATCAAAGACCACGGCGATGTGGAAGTGATGGGCCACGAAGCCGAGGAAGGCCGGGCCGAGGAGGATGCCCGCATAGCCCATGCTGGTGAGGGCCGCCACGGCGAGATTGATGGGCATGACGGTCTGGTATTCCAGCAGGGAATAGAGCACCGGCACCACGTTGGCCACGGCGACGCCCAGCAGGAAGAAGAAGATCAGGAGAAGCGGAAGCGTTTCCGCCCAGCCCACGGCGGCAAAGCACACCGCCGCGGAGAGGGTGCTGGCGAGGATGACCTTTTTCTCCCCGAAGCGGCGCACCAGCCGGTCGCCGGGGAGTCGGGCGAGAAATTCCGCCACGGAAAAGGCGGTGAGGCCGAAGCCGGCCTGCGCGAGGGGGATGCCCTTGTCCTCGGAGAGGAGCACGCCGCCCCAGTCCATGATGCCGCCCTCGGCGAGGAAGGAAATGCTGCACAGCATGCCCAGAAAGACCACGATGCCCCGGGGCAGGGCGGTCTTTTTCTGCGCGCCGTCGGCGTGATAGGCGAGGTAGTACCGGCCGCCCAGCAGGAGGAGCGCCGCCACGAGCCCCGCATGGAGCGCGGCGATGACACCCGCGGAAAGGCCTGCCGCATCGGCGAGGAAGGAATAGAGGCCCGCCGCGATGAAGCAGCCCATGCAGTAGAAGGCGTGCATGGCGGACATGATACGCCGCCCGGAGGCGCGCTCCACGAGCACCGCATTGAGATTGATGGCCACGTCGAGGGTGCCCACGGAGCCGCCCAGCAGGAGCAGCACCGGCACATGCGCCCAGAAAACGGGAAGATGGGGCAGGAGAAACACCGCCGCCGCGGTGAGGGACGACGCGCCGATGATGAGATGCCGGCACGTGACGTACCGCGTGAGCAGTCCCGCGGCGGGCATGGCGATGCACGCGCTGATGCCGATGCACAGCAGGAGCATGCCCAGCAGATCCGCCTCGATGGCCAGATGCTGCTTCACGGCGGGGATCATCATCACCCACGTGGAAAAAGCGAAGCCGCTGATGAAAAAGGCGCTTTTCGCCGCCATGATCTCCTTAGGCCCCGCCTGAAGGCGGGATACAAATGATTCTGCCATAGAGTCCTCCTGAAAAACGAACAGGCACCGCGCCCGTCCGCCGAAATTTCCTTCTCTATGATAAACTGTATAGCAGCTATACAGTCAAGGAGGAACCTATGAGCAAACGGTACGGGACGGAGCTCTCCGTCAGTGAATTCGCGGCCATCATGGGCATGAGCCGGCAGACGCTCATCTATTACGACCGCATCGGCCTCTTTCCGCCGGCGCGCATCGACCCGGACACGGGCTACCGGTACTATGACCGGCGGCAGATCGGGCGGATGTCCTTCATCCAGACGCTGGCCGGCCTCGGCGTGCCCCTGGCGGAGATCCGCGAGGAGGTGGCGGAGATCTGTCCGGACCGGATGGAAGGACTGCTCCGGCGGCAGCGGGCGAGCATCCGGAAGGAGATCGAGCGGCTCCGGCGGAGCGAGGCCATGGTGTCGTTCCGGCTGGAGCAGCTCCGGCGGAGCCGGGATGAAGAGCCCGGGACGGTCGTGCTCATCCACGAGGACGAGCCGGCGCCCCTCTTCGTGAGCGGGCCGCTGTCCTGCGGGAAGGACCCCCTGCCGGACCGGGTCATCGTGGATTTCTACGCTGAGGCGGAGCGCCGGGGCATCCCCTTCGGCTATCCCATGGGGTGCCTCGTGAGCGGAGAGGACATCGCCGCAGGGCGCACGGATCGGGTGAGCCGCCTGCTCCTGCCGCTGGGAAGTGACGATGGAGCGAACGCCTGCCGCCCGGCGGGGGATTTTCTCGTCCTCCGGGAGCGCACGGACTGCGGCGGAACGCCTGCGGCCTATGCCCGCCTGCTCGACGAGGCAGCGGCGCGGGGCCTCCGGCCCGCAGGCGACGCCGTGGAGGAGTACGAGCTCGACGAGGTGACCTGCGCCGACCCGTCAGATTTCCTCTGCCGCATCGCCCTGCCCGTGGAGGCGTGAAAGTTTATACATATTTCAAATGATAAAACGGAAAATTTTTCGGTAAATTTAGAATTTCCCTTGACTTGAATGCATAATTTTTCGGCTATATGATATAATTAATACATTATAATTTAGTCCATCTTACAGATAAAAATAGTGGTAGGATGGCGGAAAGTTGAGAGCCATATGATTTTTCTTAAAAATGGAGAAGGCATTCGCTGGCCTCATGGAAAACGCATTGCTGTAATGCTCACCTTTGATTTTGACGCAGAGCTATTGAGACAGTCTGTGATCGGGAAAAAGGAAATTGGCTTTTCTGATCGCTCCCGCGGGCTGTACGGTCCGCATGAAGGACTGGCCCGGTGTCTGGCCATGCTGAAGCGTCAGGAGATCCGGTCCACGTTTTTTGTTCCGGGAAAGATCGTGGAAGAATATCCGGAAGAGGTTCACGCCATTGCAGAGGCGGGTCATGAGCTGGCCTACCATGGGTATGACCATGATGCACGGATCGGAATTCCGGAGGCCGAGGAAGAAGCCAATATGGAGAAAAGTGAGAAGCTTCTGCAGTCGGTCAATGGAGAGACCGTCGCGGGATACCGGGCCCCGCTGGACGGCATGCAGGAATACAGTCTGGCACTGCTTCAGAAGCGGAAGTATCTGTACAGTTCCACGTTGAAGGACTGCGACTGGGCGTATGTGCATGAGACGGACGGGATGGAGCAGCCGATCGTGGAACTGCCCACCGAGCCGGGAATTGATGATTTTTCATATTTCTATTTTTCCTATGCCGATGAGAAGACCATCACATGCACGTATCCGTCCGATTATGTGTATGACATCTGGAAAGATTATTTTGATGAGCTTGCCTCCGAGGGAGACAAGGTGATGGTGCTGAAGCTGCATCCCCAGCTGATCGGCAGAGTGAGCCGCATCCGCATGCTGGAACGACTGGTCCTGTATATGAAGCAGAACGGCGCATGGATCACGACCTGCCGTGAAGCGGCGCAGTATGTACTGAATGACTGGAAACAGCGGAAGGGTGGTGAGCAGTGATGGAATGGCCCAATCATAAACGGCTGGCCCTGATGCTTTCCTTCGATATCGATGCGGAAACCTTGTGGCTGACCAGAAATCCGATCAATTATCATCATCCGGTCCATCTGTCACGGGGACTGTATTCCGTGAAACAGGGGATTCCCCGCATCCTGCGCATGCTGGAAGCCGAAGGCGTCCATGCCACATTCTTTACGCCGGCCTATACGGCGGAACTCCATCCGGATGTGATCCGCTGCATCGCCGGGGAAGGTCATGAAATTTCCTATCATGGCTGGCTGCACGAGTCGTATCCCGATTATGACCGTGAAAATGCCCTCATGGAGAAAGCGGAAACCATTATTGAAGGGATCACCGGGAAAAAGCCCTGCGGTACGCGCATCCCGGATGGCTATGTGTATGACTTCCATCTTCAGCTGTGGCTGGACCGGGGCTACATTTATTCGTCCAACTGGCGGGATAATGACGGACCGTTTCTTCATAAAATTGACGGGAAGACGGTGCCGATCGTGGAACTGCCGAAGGACGGGATCGTGGATGACACGTCCTACGACATGTATACCATTCAGGCGCCGGAGCATCATTATCTCCGCAGCGGCCGGGAAATGGTCGGCATCTGGATGGATGAATTTGACGGGCTGGCCGAGGAAGGCCGCATGATGAACTTTGTCATGCATCCGCAGTTTATCGGCCATCCGCAGTACGTGCGGGCCCTGCGGGAATTTATCCGGTATGCAAAGGACAACGGCGCATGGATTGCCACGGATGAGGACGTGGCCCGGTATTATTTGAGCCGGAACGGTTTTCCGGAATACGGAAAAAGTATTGATAAATAAGGTAAGGATTTAAGGGCACAGTGTCCGGAAAGAAGAGGGATGACGATGTTTGGGAAAAATTGGGGTAAAAAACTTCTCCTTGTGGCAGCGGCAGCGGTGATGGCCGTAGGAATTGCCGGGTGCGGCGGAGACAAGGCGGCGGAAAGCAAGCCGGCAGCAGATAACGGGAAGCTGCTTATCGCCATTAATTCCACCTTCCCGCCGTTTGAATCGGTCAAGGAAGGCACCAGTGACTATACGGGCATCGATATCGATATTGCCCAGTATGTGGCAAAGAAAATGGGAAAGACCGCAGAATTTACGGACATGAAGTTTGCATCGCTGGTTCCGACCCTGCAGAGCGGCCGCGCAGATATGATCCTGTCCGCTATATCTCCGACCAAGGAACGTATGGAAGTGGTGGATTTTTCCATTCCGTACTATTTCCCGATGAAAGCCATTATCTGCCAGAAAGGGGCCGGCTATGATTCCCTGGATAAACTGAAGGGCATGTCCGCCGGTGCTTCCATGGGGACGACCTATGCGAATGATCTCCGTCAGGCCGGCGGCATCGACGTGGTGGAAATGGACAGCACGCCGCTCGTCGTACAGGATATCAAGAATGGCCGTCTGGCAGCAGGACTCTTTGACTCGGCACAGGCCGGCGTATTTATTCAGCAGAACCCGGATCTGGAAATGCATATCCTGAATCTCCCCGTTGTCATGGAAGATACCTTTGCCGTTGCTCTTCCCAAGGGCTCCAAGGACGTGGAAAAGGTCAATGAGATCCTGAAGGAAATGAAGCAGAACGGGGAAATGCACAAGATCTTTGTAAAATACCTTGGCGAAGATGCAACCGCACAGTATGAAAAACTGGAGTCCGGGCTGGATATCACCAAGTGGTAATCGGTCAGGAGCAGAAATATGTTTGACTTTTCTGTACTGGAACCCTATATGCCGCTCCTTGCGGGAGCGGTGTGGGTAACACTGAAATTTACGTTTTTTTCGACGATCATGGGATTTCTGGGCGGTTTTATTCTCGCGCTGATCACTCTGTCGAAAAATAAAATCGCTTCATTTTTTGCCAAGGCGTACATTTCCGTATTCCGCGGCACACCGCTTCTGGTGCAGCTTATGCTGATCTATTTCGCGACGCCGCAGCTGACGTCCTACACGATTTCTCCGCTGGAGGCGGGGGTGCTTTCCTTCGGCCTCAATTCGGCGGCCTATATTTCGGAAGCACTGCGCGGGGGGATCCTTTCCGTAGACCGCGGACAATGGGAAGCGGCCATGTCTCTTGGCGTGCCGCCGTATCGGTTCGTTCTGGACGTCATTCTGCCGCAGGCCATTAAAAATGCGCTTCCTTCTCTGGTCAATGAAAGCATCATGCTGCTTAAGGATTCCAGCCTCGTATCGGTCATCGGCGTGGCGGATACGCTTCGCTGGGCGGATTTGATTCAGGCAAAAACCTTCCGTGCCTTTGAGGCCTTTGTTGTGGCGGCAGCGGTCTACTATGTACTGGTCATGCTGCTGAATCTGCTCGGATCTTACCTGGAAAAGAAGGTGCGCGTCAGTGATTGAAGTCAGACATCTCTCGAAAAGTTTTGACGGGATTCCCGTTTTAAAGGATATCAATCTCCATATTGATAAGGGGGAAGTGGTCACGATCATCGGCCCCTCCGGGAGCGGAAAGTCCACTCTGCTCCGGTGCCTGAACCTTCTGGAAAAGCCGGACGGAGGCTCCATTATCTTCGACGGGCAGGATATTCTTCATGGCAAGGTCAAAATTGAGGAGATCCGCAAGCGGGCCTGCATGGTTTTTCAGCATTTCAATCTGTTCCGGAATATGACGGTGCTGCAGAATGTGACCTATGCACCGCGTGTGGTGAATCATCTTTCTAAAAAAGAAGCTGATGAAAAGGCCATGCAGCTGCTGGAGAAGGTGGGTCTGTCAGACAAGGCGCAGCAGTATCCGAGCCGTCTTTCCGGCGGGCAGAAACAGCGTGTGGCCATCGCCCGCGCGCTGGCGATGAATCCGGAGGTCCTGCTTCTGGATGAACCGACGTCGGCGCTTGACCCGGAAATGGTCAAGGAGGTGCTGGATGTCATCCGTCAGCTTGCAGGGACCGGCATCACCATGGTGCTCGTCACGCATGAAATGGGATTTGCAAAGGATGTATCGGATGTGGTTCATTTTATGGATGGCGGCGTTCTGATTGAGAGTGCGCCCCCGGCAGAGTTCTTTGCACAGCCCAAGACGGAACGTGCCAAGAAGTTCCTGGCTTCCATTTTGACCTGAGTGCCATGAAAATTCGCATCATCAATCCCGATTACGGGGAAAAACGGAGCGATATGGACGCACGGTGCCGGTGGCTGTCCCAGTATGTTTCGCCCGGCACGGAATTATCCATGGAGTGTCTCACGGATACACCGGTCGAAATCAATTCCATGGCCGATGCGCTGCTTGCCGGGCCGGAGATCCTGCGCATGGCGGAAAAGGCGGAGGCAGAGGGCTGCTCGGCGGTGGTCCTGTACTGTTTCAGCGATCCCGCGGCAGAGGCCTGCAGGGAACGCCTGCAGATCCCGGTGATAGGAGGGGCGCAGGCGGCCCTTATGATGGCGGCCCTGCAGGGGAAGCGAATAGGCGTGATCCTCACGGATCCGGGGAGAATCCCTGAAAAGGAATGGTTTCTGCGGACACTGGGGATCGCATCGGACCGGATCGCTTCCATTGAGGCCATTTCCTTTGCGGGTCATTCCATCTGGAAAGAACGGGATGCGGCATTGCATCTCCTCATTGAAAAAGGAAAAGAAATGAAGGAAACCCGCCATGTGGATGTGCTGATCCCGGGCTGCCTTTCTTTCCTTGGCCTGGGGGAGGCCTTGTCTGACGCGGTCGGGCTGCCGGTGATCGATCCCGCCGTCGCGGCGGTGACACTGGCGGAGAGCTGTGCAAGACAGCGGCAGAAAGCCGGTTTTTCTATCTGAATCATGAATGCCAGCCCATAGGGCTGGCATTTTTAATTGAGAGATGCTCTCAAAAAAGGCGGGCGGCGTTTCTCTTGGCCGCGGCGGATGATATAATAGAACAAGCGCCGGTCAGCCGGCAGTCAGGTAAAGGAGGTCAATTTATGGAAACATACAGCAGAACCAAATCGGTATGGCAGCGTCTCAGCCAGGAAGAACGGGCGCAGGTGCTGTCGTACTGCGAAGGATATAAAGCATTCCTCGATACGGCACGGACGGAGCGCCTCGCCGCATCGGAGATCATTGCCCGCGCAGAGGCGAAGGGCTTCCGTCCCGTATACGACATGAAGGAGCTCAAGCCGGGGGACAAGGTGTACTGGAACCAGAAGGGCAAGTCGGTGATCCTCGCGGTGATCGGCACGGAACCGGTGAACAGCGGCATCAAGATCGTGGGCTCCCACATCGATGCGCCCCGTCTGGATCTGAAGGCCAATCCGGTGCACGAATCGGACGGACTGGTGTATTTCCGCACCCACTATTACGGCGGCATCAAGAAATACCAATGGACCTGCGTGCCCCTCGCGCTGTGCGGCGTGGTCTTCACGAAGGACGGCAAAAAGGTGGAGATCAATATCGGCCTGAAGGATGATGACCCGATCTTCTACATCACGGATCTGCTCATCCACATGGCGCAGGACCAGATGAAAAAGACCCTCGCCGACGGCGTGACGGGCGAACAGCTCCAGGCGCTGATCGGCTCGAATTCCGACGAGGACCAGACCCCGAAGGAAGCGATCATGAAGCTCCTGAAGGATACCTACGGCATCGAGGAAGAGGACTTCGCCGCGGCGGAGCTGGAACTGGTGCCGGCCATGAAGAGCCGCGACGTGGGACTGGACCGCTCGCTCATCGCCTCCTACGGGCAGGATGACCGGGTATGCTCCTATGCGAATATGGAAGCCATTTTCGACGCGAAGCCCGGCGCGCTGACCCAGGCGGCGCTCCTCACGGACAAGGAGGAGATCGGCTCCTACGGCAATACGGGCATGGAATCGTCCTATTTCGTGAAGTTCGTCATGAAGCTCCTCGCGCTGCAGGGACAGGGCTCGCTCCTCGATTTCTATGAAACGATGGAAAACAGCGAAATGCTCTCCGCCGACGTGAACAGCTGCCTCGATCCGATGTTCCCGGAGGTGTCCGAAAAGGACAATTCCGCGCTCCTCGGCTACGGCATCTCCCTCACGAAGTACGGCGGCGCCCGCGGCAAGGCAGGCAGCAACGACGCCAATGCGGAATTTCTCCAGAAGATCCGCACCATTTTCAATGAAGCAGGCGTGGCCTGGCAGATCGGCGAGCTCGGCAAGGTCGATCAGGGCGGCGGCGGAACGATCGCCTTCATGATGGCAGACTGGGGCGCCGAAGTGGTGGACTGCGGCACGGCGATGCTCTCCATGCACGCGCCGTACGATCTCGTGTCCAAGGCGGACGCGTACGAAACGTACAAGGCGTACAAGGCGTTCTTTGAAAGCAAATGATTTTTCCATATAAAAAGACCGGCCTCCTTTCGGGGAGCCGGCCTTTTTCTGTGCGCGGAGCCATGAAAAAAGCCCGCCGGGACAGGGCGGGACTTTTCGCGGGGATGATGCAATTACATGAGCGTCTCGTAGAGGCCCCAGAGACCGCAGAGGATGAAGATGATGGCAGCGGTCCATTTCACGGTCCGTTCCGGGATGCGCTTGCCCAGGACGATGCCCACGATGATGCCGAAGCCGTCGGCGATGATCATGCCGCAGAGGGTGCCGCACCACACGGGAAGAATGGTGTGGAACTGCGCCGCGAGGGTGATCGTGGCGAGCTGGGTCTTGTCGCCCATTTCGGCGAGGAAGAAGGCCACGGCGACGGTCCAGAACGCATTGGCGTAGCGGGACTTCTGGTCGTCATCGGTGATCTTGTCGCCGCGGATGGTCCAGAGGCCGAATACGATGAAGGCCACGGAAGCAGCGATGTGGATCCAGTCCATGGGGATGTAGTTCGTGAGCCACTGGCCGACGATGACTGCCATGAGGTGATTCACGGCGGTGGCAGCTGCGACGGCGGCCATGACGGTCTTCCACGGGTATTTCGTGGCGAAGGCGATGGCCAGGAGCTGGGTCTTGTCGCCCATTTCCGCGAGGACGACGAAGAGAAACGAACTGATGAAAGCGAGCATAAAAAAAACCTCCCTTGGGAAAGGCGCCGGAACAATAAAAAACGAGACTCCCGGCGCCAGAAAAATGACGCCTAAAAGTCTCGCCTGGTTAAAACAGCCAAACCGCAAGCGGCTAGTATGTTGACTTGTTTCGAGGGCTACTCCCCTTTAGGAATGCAGAACCATTTCTGCAATGAGAAAATTCTACCACGGGAGGCGGCGGCAGACAATAAAAAGAGCGTTAGATTTTAATTAATTTCTTATATTCTGAGAATTTTTCTCAGGATTGACGGACGGCGGAAATTTGCATAGGATAGAGAGAAATCGGGAAAGGGGCTGATACTATGACATACCGATACATCGATCTGCATTGTGATACGATCTACGAGCTGACGGATCATCCGGACAAGGGGGATCTGCTCCGGAGCTCGCTGGAGATCGATCTGGAGAAGCTGGCCAAGGGGGGCGCCCTCATTCAGGATTTCGCCCTGTTTGTGGATATGGGAGAATGGCCGGACCCGTGGGCGCGGTACCAGCAGCTGCTCGGGGAATTCCGCCGTCAGAAGGCGAAATACGGAGACCATTTCCGCCAGATCCTGTGCGCGGAGGACGTGAAGGCCTGCGAGGCGGACGGCCGTCTCGGGGCGATGCTCTCCATCGAGGAGGGGGGCGTGCTCGGCGGCTCGCTGGAGCGTCTCCATCAGGTCTATGAGGACGGGGTGCGACTCATCACGCTCACCTGGAATTATCCCAATGAGCTGGCCTGGCCGAACGGCACGGAGGGCCCGGACAAGGGGCTCACCGAAGCGGGCCGGGCCGTGGTGGAGGAGATGGGCCGTCTCCATATGATCGTGGACACGAGCCATCTCAATGACGCCGGCACGCGGGAGGTCCTCATGGAGGCGAAGCGGCCGCCGGTGGCTTCCCACTCGGATGCGCGGGCGGTGACGGCGCACAGCCGGAATCTGCCGGATGATCTGCTGGCGCTCTTCGGCGAGAAGGGCGGCCTCATCGGGCTGAATTTCTCCAATCATTTCCTCGGGAGCCCGGCGGTGACGTCCTTCCCCGGCCGGGATGACATCGACTTCTCGAAGGGGCCGGTGCAGGTGAGCCTGCTCCGGGACATCGTGCGCCACGGCATGTACATCATGGACAAGGCCGGCGAGGATGTGCTCTGCCTCGGTACGGATTTCGACGGCATCCAGCCCGCGCTGGAGATTCGCGATGCATCGGAGATGCCCCGCCTGGCGGAGGCGTTCCTCGCAGCAGGCGCCACAGAGACGCAGGTGGAGAAGATCTTCAGCGGCAATGCGCTGCGCTATCTGAAAGAGATGCTGTAAATTAAAAAGCCGTTCCCTTTTTGGGGAGCGGCTTTTTGGCATCATGCCTTCCGGAGAATCTTCACGATCTCTCCGATATACAGGGTGTGGGGATTGTTTTCCCATTTGCCCTCGTAGTAGCTGCGGTGGATGTCCGGCGCGAAGCGGGCGCCCTCCATGGGACAGGCGCAGAGCTTCCGGCAGAGCAGGACGAGCTCTGCTTCCTCCGGGAAGGGGATGCCCTCTGCAAAGGCCGGGGTGAGGCCCGCGGCGGCAAATTTATCGCCCTCCCGTCCGGAGTGGGAGCCGCAGTAGCGCACGGCGTCCCGGAAGGCTTCCGGCAGCACCGCGATGGAGAAGCCCTCCTCCCGGTCGAGGAAGGCTTTCGTGTACCGGCTCTCCCGGATGGCCACGGCGGCGCAGTTCCGGCTCCAGAGAGAGAGCAGGCCGCCGTAGGTGCCGAGGAGCGTATTGCACGCGCCCTCCCGGCCGGCGGTCACAAGGAACCAGTTTCCCTTTTTCCGGGGGAACGGGTCCCAGTTCATGTCTTCTGCGTGTATTTCCTGCCACATAGCTCGGCTGCCTCCTTTTCGGTTGATCGTCCTCTGTATGATAGCACAGCGGGGCAGAGAAACGGAATCCGCAGAGAAAAAGTATATGCTATTAATTTCGGCGGGCTTAAAAATATGGTATAATGAAGAAAAGGAAAGATAGAAGGATTCCTTCCAGGCATAATAGCCGGTTTGAATGCCGTTTCTTTCTAAATTTAAAGTTTTCGATAAGTGTACTATTTATTTTTCTCAAAGATATCGTATAATGGGATGGTAAAGCATATAATGTGTGCTTAAGGAAGAAGCATTCTCAGGGAATGCGGCTTTCAGTTATAGACCCATGGAGGTGTCAATATGAACAGTTTCCGTTTCACTCTCCCGAGAGATCTGTATGCCGGCCCCGGAGCCATTGAAGAATTGAAAGTACTGAAAGGCCATAAAAAAGCCATGATCTGCACCGGCGGCGGTTCCATGCGCCGCGGCGGCTTCCTCCAGAAGGTGGAAAAGGTCTGCCAGGAAGCAGGCCTGGAAACCCAGACCTTCGAAGGCATCCAGCCGGACCCGTCCATTGAATCCGTCTATGACGGCGCTGCGAAAATGCGCGAATTCAACCCCGATGTGATCATCGCCATCGGCGGCGGTTCCCCCATCGATGCAGCGAAGGCCATGTGGGTCTTCTATGAACACCCGGAACTGACCTTTGACGACATCAAGGACCCCTTCTCCATTCCTCCGCTCCGCCAGAAAGCCATTTTCGTGGCGATCCCCTCCACGAGCGGCACCGCGTCGGAAGTGACGGCCTTCTCCGTCATCACCGATTATTCCACGGGCATCAAATATCCGCTGGCTGACTTCAACCTCACCCCGGATATCGCCGTACTGGATACGGATGTACCGGAAACCATGCCTCCGAAGCTGACCGCGCATACCGGCATGGATGCGCTCACCCATGCGACGGAAGCGTACGTTTCCAAATTTGCCAACGGCTTCACCGATCCGCTGGCGAAGCAGGCCATTTCCGATATTTTCGACAATCTCGAAGCGTCCTACAGCGGCGACGAGGAAGCGCGGTCGAAGATGCACATCGCACAGTGCCTCGCCGGCATGGCCTTCTCCAACGCGCTGCTGGGCATCACCCACAGCCTGGCGCACAAGATCGGCGCGATCTTCCACATTCCGCACGGCTGCTGCAACGCCATCCTGCTGCCCTATGTCATCCAGTTCAACAAGAAGGTCTGCATGGCCCGCTATGCCGATCTGGCCCGCGTAGCCGGCCTGCCGGGACGTACGGATGAACAGCTGGTCATCTCCTATGAAAAAGCCATCCAGTCCATGAATAAAGAGCTGGGCATCGCCAATTCCTTCCAGGAACACGGCGTGACGGAAGAGCTCTATCTGGCGCACAAGGATGCCATCGCGCACAATGCCGTGCTCGATGCGTGCACGCCGGAAAATCCCCGTGAAGTGGATGATGAACTCATGGGCCGCATTCTGGAATGCGCTTACTACGGAAAGAAAGTCACTTTCTGATCGGTAAACATAAAGAGCACGCGCTCCTTCGGGGGCGCGTGTTTTTTGCTGCGGCGGAAATTTTTCACGGGGACCGCCGGCGGAGAGATTGACATTTCCCGTTTCGCATATGCTATACTATATATGTATATATAGATCGGACTTTATAAAAAAGAAACAATGGAAGGAGTTCCGAAGCTCATAGATCAGATCCGGCGGGAGCGCCTCACAGGGGGAATTTCGCCGCAGTACGGCCGCCGCAAGCAGACCGCGCACAGTTCACAGGGAGGGGACAGGTATGGCAGAAATCAGTAAGTTTCGCGGCATGTTTTTGGCGGAAGCCTGCGGTGACGCACTGGGGTATCCTCTGGACGGGCTGTCAGTGAAGAAGATCGTCCACCGGTATGGTCCCTTCGGGCTGCGCACGCTGGTGCGGACACGGAAGAATGAATTCCAGGCGCAGATCACGGCGAATACGCAGATGATGCTCGCCGCCGCGGACGGCCTGCTCTGGTCGGATGCAAAGAAGCTGGAATGTGCCGAGGGCATCTACCGGGGATGCATGCGCTGGTTCTACAGCCAGACCGGGGAGGAGCCGCGCCGGGGGCAGCGCACGTGGATGCGCCGCCAGCCCCATGAAAGGGAATTCTGCCTCGTGCGGGAGAAATTCATGCATGCCCGCCGCGGCGAGGGCCGGACGAGTCTGGCCGCGCTGGAGAGCGCGGAGCGGGGCTCCCTGAAGAATAAGGTCAATGAAAGCCCCGACGGGGAGGCCATCACCCGGAGCGCGCCCATCGGGCTGTATTATGCGGGCTCGCCGAAGGAGGCCTTCTACGAGGGCGTGCGCTGTGCGGTATTCACCCATTCCCATCCCACGGCGTATCTCTCGGCGGCGGCCTTTGCGTCGCTCATCGCAGGTCTGGCCGGCGGGCTGTCCCTGCCGAAGGCGCTGGCGGAGACGGTGCACATCCTGTCCGCCTCGGACCGGTCGGACGAGATCCTGGCGGCGATGGAGGCAGCCATCACCCAGGCAAACAACCATCCGGCAGGACGGGGCGATGTGTGGGACCATCTGGACAGCATCCGCTCCTTCGGCACGGGCCGGACGGGCAGCGAGGTGCTGGCTATCGCGGTGTACTGCGTGATGGCCTGCGACGATCCCTTTGATGCGCTTCTGGCTGGAGCCAATCACGACGGCCGGAGCAGTGTCACTGCTGCAGCGGTGGGCGCACTGGAAGGGGTCCGCTTCGGGGAATCTTTCCTGCCCCGGTCGTGGGTGGATACGCTGGAGCAGCACGAGCTCATCGGGAAGGTGGGCGAAAAGGTCTACGAGACCTTCGCCAAGGCCCATATGTGATATAAAAACGGCAGACCCTGCGGGGCTGCCGTTTTCTGATGCACAAAAAAAAGGCGGCGGGGATATACCCTGCCGCCTTTTTCGGTTCTCTCAGCCGCCGAGGTAGGCTTTCTGTACCTCTTCGGAGGAGGCCAGCTCGGCGCCGGTGCCTTCCAGAGAGATGGTGCCGGTCTCGAGAACGTAGGCGTAGTCCGCGATGGAGAGCGCCATGCGCGCATTCTGTTCGACAAGGAGGACCGTCGTTCCCTGTTCGTTGATGCGCTTGATGATATTGAAAATCTCCTGTACAAAAATCGGGGAAAGCCCCATGGACGGTTCGTCCAGGAGAAGTACCTTCGGCCGGCTCATGAGAGCACGGCCCATGGCGAGCATTTGCTGCTCGCCGCCCGACAAGGTCCCGGCCTGCTGGAAGGTCCGTTCCTTCAGACGGGGGAAAGACTGAAAGATGGTTTCCAGATCATTCCGGATACCGTCCTTGTCGTTGCGGAGAAAGGCGCCCAGTTCCAGATTTTCCATGACGGTGAGCGGTGCGAAGATGCGCCGCCCCTCCGGTACCTGGGAGATGCCCGCCTTTACGATAGATTGGGCTTTCATCTCGTGAAGGGGTTCCCCGTGATAGAGGATGGTCCCTTCCTTGGGATGGAGAAGCCCGGATATGGTACGGAGGGTAGTCGTCTTGCCTGCGCCGTTGGCGCCGATGAGGGCGACGATCTGCCCTTCCTCCACTTTCAGTGAGATGCCTTTGAGAGCGTGAATGGCTCCGTAGTATACATGGATATTATTGATTTCAAGCAGCGCCATATTATCCCTCCGTTCCCAGATAGGCCTTGATGACGGCCGAATTGTTCCGGATCTCGTCGGGGTTGCCCTCGGCGAGGATCTTCCCGTAGTCGAGTACGTAGATGCGTTCGCAGATCTTCATGACCAGCGCCATGTCGTGCTCGATGAGGAGGATGGAGAGGTGATAGGTGTCGCGGATCCAGCGGATCATTTCAGTGAGTTCCTTGGTCTCCTGCGGGTTCATGCCGGCGGCCGGTTCGTCCAGAAGCAGGAGCTTCGGACGGGTGGCGAGCGCACGGGCGATCTCCAGGCGGCGCTGCTGGCCGTAAGGCAGGTTTTTCGCCTGCTCATCGGCCAGGGAGTCCAGCTTGAAGGCTGCGAGGAGCTCCCGCGCCCGGTCGTCGATGATCTGCTCTTCCCGGCCGTAGCGGCCGAGACGGAGGATGGCCTCCGGGAAAGAGTAGCTCGCGTGGAGCGTGAAGGCGATCTTTACGTTTTCCAGAACGGAGAGCTCGCCGAAGAGGCGGATGTTCTGGAAGGTGCGGGCGATGCCCAGCGCCGTGATCTGATAGGGCTTGCGGCCGGTGATATCCTTACCGTCAAACAGGATCTTCCCTGTGGTGGGCGTGTAGACGCCGGTGAGAAGGTTGAATGCGGTGGTCTTGCCGGCGCCGTTGGGGCCGATGAGGCCGATCACTTCGCCCTCATCGATATGGATGAGGAAGTTCTGTACGGCCTTGATGCCGCCGAAGGATTTGGAGAGGTCACTGGTTTCCAAGAGTCTTCCCATGAGTCCCGGCCTCCTTTCTGCGGTTAATGAGGCGGCGGAGAAGGAGCGAGCCTTCCTGGCTGCCGAAGAGTCCCTGCGGACGGAAGAGCATGAGGAGGATGAGGCACAGCGCGTAGATGATCATGCGCACTTCCGGGTAGTCAGCCAGCGCCGCGGTGATGAAGGTGATGAGCGCTGCGCCGGTGATGGAGCCGGTCATGGAACCCAGGCCGCCCAGCACTACCATGGTGAGGTAGTTGTAGGAATTGAGAAAGGTGAAGGACGACGGATGGGCGATGGAGAAGTAATGGGAGAAGAGCCCCCCTGCAAGACCGGCGAAGAAAGCGCCGATGGCGAAGGCCAGCACCTTGGCGAAGGTGGTATTGATGCCCATGGCAGCCGCTGCGATGGCGTTCTCACGGACGGAGATGCAGCTTCTGCCGTAGGTGGAATTGATCATGTTCTTCAGGAAGAAGAGGGTGATGATCATGATCCAGAAGACCCAGGCGAAGGTGGTATTGCGGGGAATGCCGGTGAGGCCGGATGCGCCGCCCACGGCCTGGATATTGAGGATGCAGATGCGGATGATCTCGCCCATGCCCAGCGTGGCGATGGCGAGGTAGTCGCCGTCGAGGCGGAGGGTCGGGATGCCGATGAGGACCCCGATGAGGCACGCCGCCAGCCCGCCGATGAGGAGGGCCATGCCGAAGGGCAGGTCATACCACATGCTCATGATGGCGGAGACGTAGGCGCCTACCGCCATGAATCCTGCATGGCCCAGAGAGAACTGGCCGGTGATGCCGTTGATGAGGTTGAGGCTCGCCGCCAGAATGATGTTGATGCCGATGAGGATGATCTGAAGCCGCCAGAAGGAAGAGATGAGACGCATGTCGATGAGCACTTCCAGCACGGCGAAGATGACAACGGAGGCAGCGATGAGCGCCAGGTCGTATTTCCGTAGGGATTTGATGATCTGCATGGCTCACACCTTCTCTGTTTCGTTTTTGCCCAGGAGGCCGGTCGGCTTGATGAGCAGAATCACGATGAGGATGCCGAAGGCCGCCGCATCGCGGAAGGTGGAGGAAATGAATCCGGAAACGAGCGCCTCCACGACGCCCAGGATCAGGCCGCCCATCATGGCGCCGGGGATGATGCCGATGCCGCCGAGAACGGCTGCAATGAAGGCTTTCAGGCCGGGCATGATGCCCATGAGGGGATCGATGGTGTTGTAGTAAATGCCGACGAGCACGCCTGCGGCACCGGCCAGCGCCGAGCCGAGGGCGAAGGTGAAGGAGATCACATGGTCGACATTGATGCCCATGAGGAGGGCTGCGTCCGTATCATAGGAGACGGCGCGCATGGCCTTGCCCATTTTCGTGTACTGCACGATGTACCACAGGAGCAGCATGAGCACCACTGTCGAGCCGAGGATGACGAGCTGCTGGAAAGAAACGATGATGTCTCCCAGATGGAAGATGGTATTGGGCAGGACGGGCGGGAACGTCCGCGGCTGCGGAGTGAGGAAGTACATGGTGGTGTACTCGATGAAAAGCGACATGCCGATGGCGGTGATGAGAATGGAGATCTTGGAGCTTGACCGCAGGGGCTTGTAGACCAGCTTTTCGATGAGGACGCCCGTGATGCCGATGACGACCATCGCGCAGATGAGAGCCGGGAAGAATCCCATCTGGAGCTGCGTGGTGACGAAGAAGCCCACATAGGCGCCGAGCATATAGATATCGCCGTGGGCAAAGTTGATGAGGCGCATGATGCCGTACACCATGGTGTAGCCCAGTGCGATCAGCGCGTAGATGCTGCCCAGCGAGATGCCGTTGATGATCTGCTGAAAGAACTGTACGATAATACCGCTGTCCAAAATGTTTCCCCCTTTCTTTAGCAATGACGGGAAAGGCAGAGCCGGTGCCCTGCCTCTGCCGTACGGAACCGGGAAACGGGAGGGCGAGCGCCCTCCCGCCGTGTGCCGTTATGAATCACGCGCTCAGTCTGCGCTGATCTTGTCTGCGAAGACCGGTTTGCCGTCCTTGTAGGTAAGGATGAATGCGGCTTTCTTCGCATCGTGGGTATCGGTGAAGCTCATGTCGCCGGTGACGCCGCTGAAGGTCTTGAGAGAAGCCAGGCCGTCGGCGATCTTCTGCGGATCGGCAGAGCCTGCGTCCTTGATGACCTGAGCGAGCAGTTTGATCGTATCGTAGGTCAGAGCACCGAATACGCCGGGTTCTTCGTTGTTGGCTGCCTTGTAGGCATTGACGAAGTCCATGACCGTCTTGTTGTCTTCCTGGATGGCGTAATGGTTGGAGTAGTAGGTGCCGTTCAGTGCATCCGCTCCGGCGATCTCTGCCAGCGTCGGGGAATCCCAGCCGTCGCCGCCGCCGAAGGGAACGTCAATGCCCATTGCACGGGCCTGTTTTACGATCAGGCCGACTTCCTGATAGTAGCCGGGGACGTAGATGAAGTCAGGATTGAGATCCTTGATCTTCGTGAGGGTCGCATTGAAGTCGGTATCTTTCTGGAGATATGCTTCGGTGCCGACGATGGTGCCGCCCTTCGCGGTGAAGGCATCGGTGAAGAATTTCGCCAGGCCTTTTGCATAGTCGGAGGAGTTGTCGATGAGGATGGCCACTCTCTTCTTCTGGAGCTTGTCAGCTACGAAGCTTGCCATGACTTTGCCCTGATAGGGATCGATGAAGCATGCACGGTAGGAATAGGGAATGACCTTGCCGGTCTTTTCATCGACGGTGATCTTCGGGTTCGTGCCGCCAGGGGAGATGGAGGGGATCTTTGCGCCGTTCAGGATCGGCACCGCAGCGAGGGCGTTGGAGCTCATGTTCGGAGCCACGACGGCAACGACGCCTTCATCGACCAGTTTCTGTGCAGCGGAAGCCGCTTCAGACGGTTCGGACTTGTTGTCCAGGGAGACCAGCTCGAGTTTCTTGCCGAGCACGCCGCCGGCCTTGTTGATCTCATCTACAGCGAGCTGAGCGCCGCGCATGGCGTCTGCGCCGTAGGCTGCCTGGTTGCCGGTCATTTCCAGATCGGTGCCGATCTTGATGGTGTCGCCGTCACTGCCGCTGCTGCTGCCGCCGGAACCGCCGCAGCCGGTGAGAGCCGATGCAGCAAGCACTGCTGCTGCCGATGCGAAGAGGATTTTTTTCAGGTGTTTCATAATAGGCCTCCTGTATATTCCGTAGGATTACTTATTCCGGATCAATACGCTCGATAAAGGTGCGCTGCCCGTTTTCAAAACTCATGATGATGCCCGACGATACGGTGTTGTGCTGTTCGTCGATGGTGATCCGGCCGCTCACGCCTTCAAAATCGCGGATCTTCGTGAGCGCCTTTGCTATGTCTTCAGGCTTGGCTGAGCCGCCGTCCGCAATGGCCTGGATGGCAAGTGATGCCGCGTCGTAGGCCGTGACGGCAAAAGAATCAGGTGCTGCGCCGTACCGCGCCTCGTAGCGGCGGACGAAATCCTGAAGCTTCGGATTGTCGTCCTTCGGCGAGTAGTGGTTGCAGAAGTAGGTGGCGCCCAGATTGCCGGCTCCGGCGATCTCCACCAGCTTGTCGCTGTCCCAGCCGTCGCCGCCCAGGATCGGTACGGTGATGCCCATTTCACGGGCCTGCCGGATGATCAGTCCGACTTCCTGATAATAGCCCGGGACAAAGATGATATCCGGATGGAGCGCGGCCGCCTTGGTCAGAATGGGCTTGAAGTCCACATCGCGGGCCATATAGGCTTCCTGTGCCGGTACCTGTCCTCCTTTGTCCTGGAATTCCTTGGTGAAAAATTCGGCCAGCCCCTTGGAATAGTCGCTGGAATTATCCACCAGTACGACTGCCGTCCGGGCTTTTAGCCGGTCGACAGCGAAATCCGCCATAACCCGGCCCTGATACGGATCCGTGAAGCAGGCCCGGAAGAGATAGTCTCTCGTCTTGCCTGTATTCGGATCGACGGTGACCGCCGGATTGGTGCCGCTCGGCGAAATGATCGGTATCTTGTCCGATGCGGCCTGCGGTGCCAGAGCGATCACGTTCGAGCTCGTGTCCGGTCCGATGATGACCGATACGCCGTTTTCCACAAGCTTGGCGAGCGCATCGGCCGCGCCGGCCACTTCGCTTCGGTTATCCACGCCGATGACCTGGATCTTCTTCCCCAGTACGCCGCCGTTGATATTCGCATCCTCCACTGCCATGTGGATTCCGTTCAGCGAAGACGTGCCGAAAGAAGCATTGGAACCGGTCATTTCCAGATTGGCGCCGATCATGATGAGATCCGACGACCCGGCCGGTTTGGCGGCGCTGCACCCGGCAAGGACCGCTGCGGAAGCGGCGG
>JFBN01306863.1_pt1 | contig 32218 bp, 18 predicted proteins | sample 768741 | NCBI WGS metagenome assembly JFBN01 (sample SAMN01983846, study PRJNA193217) | chicken gut metagenome | biome: terrestrial biome; isolation source: ceca of Broiler chicken | host: Gallus gallus | place: United Kingdom: England | collected 2010-09-07
GGCTGCGCCGAGCGCAGCCCCTTCCCCGTTTTTTACGCCCTGGCGGGCGTGATTACTCGGTAACTCTCTCGAGCCATTTGACCATCGCCAGCATGGCTCCCATCGAGATGGCGCAAACCACCACGAAGACGGTCCAGGTTGCGGAGATGGAGATGTGCGTGTAGAGGATCGGTCCGAGGAAGAGCAGTGCATTGCCCACGGCGGTAGCCCCCAGCCAGAAGCCCTGCATGAGGCCTTGGAGTTTGGCCGGCGCCACTTTCGAGACGAACGAAAGACCCAGCGGCGAGATGAACAGTTCGGCTACCGTCAGGATGAGGTAGGTGATCAGCAGCAGCCAGGGTGTTACGCGTTCGGCAGGGGTGAGACCTCCCTGAGCCTGTACTTCGGAGAAGGTCGGCAGACCGATCGAGCCGATGGCCATGATCACGTAGGCCAGGGCGGCGATGCCCATACCGATGGCGATCTTCTTGGGCGTGGAAGGTTCGCGGTCTTTTTTGCGCAGTACGCTGAATATCCAGATGACGATCGGGGTGAGGAAGACCACGCAGAAGGGGTTCATCGACTGGAACAGTTCGGCCGAAATGGGGAATCCGAAGAGAGTAAGTCGGGTATAGTCCTGTGCGAAGAGTGTCAGGGTCAGTCCGTTCTGGTGGAAGGAGAACCAGAAGAAGATCACGATGGCAAATACGGCAAACAAGGCGTAAAGGCGCTGTTTGATCTCTTTGGCCGACTGTTGGATTTCGGCCTTGGACGGTTTGCCCTCCTTCGATACGGTTTTGGTGGCCGGGTCGGGCAGGTTGCGGCGGTTGGTTACGAAGATCACCAGGGAGATGAGCATGGCGAGGATGGCCACGCCGAATGCATAGTGGAATCCGGTGTTGAATGCCTCGAGGTAGTTCTGGGCAAAGGCGGCCATGTCGGTGGGAGCACCGTTGAGGCTTACCTGGGCGGCCAGTTCGGAAAAACGACCTTCTACCACTTCGGGAGCCATCGTTCCGTTGTTGAACTGGTGGCACAGGGCGGACAGGTCGGAGTTGTAGGCGAAGCCTTGTGTGCGCAGCCACCAGTTGCGTACTCCCACGGCTGCCATCGGGGCGAACATGCCGCCGATGTTGATGAACATGTAGAAGATCTGGAAGCCGGTGTCGCGCAGTTTTCCGTATTTCTCGTTGTCGTAGAGCTGGCCTACGAGTGCCTGCAGGTTGCCCTTGAACAACCCGTTACCGAATGCGATGACCATCAGGGCACTGACGATGATGGCTTTCGAGGTAATGGCGGGTATGGTCAGAATGACATATCCCAAGGTCATGATCAGGATACCGGCGGTGATGGTGCCTTTGTAGTTGCGGGTGCGGTCGGCGATCAGACCTCCCACTACGGCCAAAATATAGATCGATGTATAGAAGAAAGAATAGATTTTTCCGGCGCTTTCCCCGTCGATGCCGAATTTCGACATCAGGAAAAGGGTCAGGATCGCCATCATGGTGTAAAATCCGAAACGTTCGCCCATGTTCGCCAACGCGGCGGCGATAAGGCCTTTGGGTTGTCCTCTCATAAGTCGTGTAGTTGTTAGTGTTGATAGATTGGTTGCAAATATAACAATCTTTTCGAGCTGTACAACGTTTTTTGACGACATGGCGGCATTTCCGGGCAAGGGAATGTTTTTTCTCATCGTGCCGTTTCTTTGGATGAGGGTACGATATTTTTCCCTCGGAAGAAAAAATAATGTCCTGTTTTGGTGGAAGCTAACCCGGTTTATTGATATATTTGCAGGGCGGCGGATTGTTTTTATGTCCGTTGCCGGAAAAAGAAAACCTTAAAACGCTTAAAATAAAACTATTATGGCAAGAAAACTCCTTATCCGCGATCTGACGCTGCGCGACGGCCAGCAGTCTGCTTTCGCTACGCGAATGAGCCAGCAACAGATCAATCGGGTCATCGGCTACTACAAAGACGCCAAATTTTACGCCATGGAGGTTTGGGGCGGTGCCGTTCCCGACTCGGTGATGCGTTATTTGAGCGAAAACCCCTGGACCCGTCTGGAATCCATCAAGAAAGAAATCGGCGATGTGTCCAAACTCACCGCTCTTTCGCGTGGACGCAACCTGTTCGGTTATGCTCCGTACACCGACGAGATCATCGAAGGTTTCTGCCGCAATGCCATCGAATCCGGTCTGGGCATCATGCGTATCTTCGACGCGCTCAATGACGTGGACAACGTAAAATCGACGGTGAAATACGTCCGCAAGTACGGCGGTATCGCCGATTGCGCCGTTTGCTACACCATCGACCCGCAGTATCCCCCGCAGACCTTCGGCCAGAAGATCAAAGCGCTCTTCGGAGGACCGAAACCGCCGAAAAAGGTCTTCACCAACGAATATTTCCTGGGCAAGGCCAAGCAGATGGAAGCTCTGGGTGCCAACATGATCACCATCAAGGACATGAGCGGCCTGATCCCTCCGCACCGGGCTTACGAACTGGTAAAACTGTTCAAGGAGAACCTGTCGGTGCCGGTGGACTTCCACACGCACTCCACTCCGGGTTACGGTTTGTCGTCGGTAGTAGCAGCCATTGCAGCCGGCGTGGACATCGTGGACACCAACATCTGGAACTTTGCCGGCGGTCCTGCCGCTCCGGCCGTGGAGTTGATCTACGTCTTCGCCAAAAAGATGGGTGTGGAGATAGACATCAACATGGAGGCTGTAGCCAAGATCAACGAAGGTCTCTACGAGATCCGCAAGGAACTCGAGGCTTACGATGCCGTCAAGAAGTTCCCCAAACCGTTCTCGGTGAACGACGTCCCGGCCGAAGTCGATGCCATGATCGACCAGGCGGTAGCGGCCGTAAATGCCAAAGACTTTGAGAAACTCAACGAAGTTTGCCAGAAGATCGAGGCTTATTTCGGTTTTGCTGCTCCCAACCTGCTGGTCAAGGAAGCCGAAATCCCCGGCGGTATGTACACCAACATGGTAGCTCAGCTCAAGGCACTCAAGAGCGAAGACATCCTCGAAGATGCCATGAAACTCATTCCCGAGGTGCGTCTGGCAGCCGGTCTGCCTCCGTTGGTAACGCCTACCAGCCAGATCGTCGGCGCTCAGGCTGTGAACTGCGCTTTGGATGTGCGTGCCGGAAAACCGAAATACACGCATACGTCCAACCAGTTTGTCGCGCTGGTAAAAGGCGAGTACGGAAAGACCCCCGTGCCGGTAGATCCCGAGTTCCGTCGCAAGATCACTGGTTCGCCCGAAGAAAAACCCTACGACACGTCCAAATATCAGATGCAGCCCAATCCTACGCTGGAGGAATACGGCGGAGTTCGCTTGGCTGCCAATGAAAAAGAAGTGCTCCTGCTCGAACTCTTCCCGCTGGTAGCCAAAGACTTCCTGACCAAAGTACGCAAGGCCGAATGGGAAGCCCGTCCGAAAGAGACGGCAGCCGAGGTGAAAGCCGAGGAAAAGAAGGTCGAGGAGAAGAAAGTCGAGGAGAAGATCACCGGCGAGGTGGTTGAATGCCCGATGCCCGGTCGTGTGTTGAGCATTGATGTCAAGGTGGGTGACAGCGTAACCAGCGGTCAGCAGGTGATGGTGCTGGAAGCCATGAAGATGGAAAACAGCATCGAAAGCCCGGTAAGCGGCCGTGTAAAACGCATCTTTGTCGAAGTCGGCCAGAGCTTGCAGCAGGACGACAAGATCATGGAGATCGAAAAGTAATCTTTCACCCGATGCCCCTGGAGGAGGTTCTCCGGGAGGAAAGGAAAAACAGCGCGCCCCACAATCCTGGGGGGCGCGTTTTATTTGCATTCCTTTTGTGAAAGGTTCTATCCTCCCTTGCCAGTAAAAGAAAGGGAAGGGGGGTGTAAATCAATCCTTGTTGTGCAGCCGGATCATCGCCCGCGCCACAAGGAACGCGCAGTACCCCGCACAAGCTACCGCCGGCACGCCATGGAACCAGTCCACGCCAGCCCCACCGCCGGGGAACAGTGCCGAGAAACCCGCTCCTACGGCCACTACCGTAGCCACGAGAAGAACCATCAGTCCCAGCATCTTCGCATCTTTGTGTTTTACCGTTTCGTTTTCCATCTTTTTGTTTGTTTTTAAGGTTTTTATTAAAGTGAACTATTCGGATTCCGTCTTGTAGGAAGCCCCTCCGGAAACATTTCCCACCAGATACCCTGCGGTAAGGCTCTGCACACTGGCCGATGCGCTATCCAGTGGCTTGTCCTCGCGGTAAGGGATGGACGATACGATGCGCCCGCTTTCCGAGAGCGTCCCCTCGAAAGCCTCGAAGTCCCCGTCGGAGAAGTGAAGCTCGAACTGGAAGGCGAACTGCGCCGCCCCGGAAGGGTTGGGGTTCATCACCACATCCGCCCGGTAGCAGCCGCTTTCGGGGTCAAAGACGATGGAATAGGTCATATCCACCATAACGGTAGCTACGGAGAAGGAAGCCGTACCCGTGAGGTTTTGGGAAATGCCGCTCTTGACCGTCTTGGCCTGTGCGGAAGTCGTACCGTCGGAGAACGACCAGCGCACGAATTTGTACCCTGCGTTCGGCGTGGCCGTCCAGGTAGCCGAGCCGCCCGTCTGTACGCTCGTCGGGGAGACCTTCGCCGTACCCATCGCCCCTTGCCCGGAAGCCACAAGGGCTTTGAGAGTAAAGGTGCGCGGGGTGAAGTAGGCCGTATCGGTGTAGTGTTCCCGGATGCCGGAGAGGGTAAAGGTGGCCTCCGCAGGAGTATGTACCGCCCAACGGGAGAAGACGTATCCGCTCGCGGGGGTAGCCTTGACGAGGCTCGTGCCGTTTCTCGGGACGAGGTCGGGCGTAGCCGAAGCCGAGCCTTGTGCGGGATCGGCGGAGTTTACCTCAATGGCGTATTGGTTCATATCCGTCATGATCTCCAGTTCGCCTGTTACAAAATCCCCCGGAGGCGTTACCTCCACGTCTTCCGCACTCGGGGCAAGGATTTCCGCCGCGCCCGAGGTCTGGTCGAGGACGAAAAGATGATCCTGCCCGTCCACCACTACCTCGAAGGTGTAGCCGGTAAGGGTATGCTCCGCCCCCGTCCCGTCCAGATAGGTAAGGTCGAGGGATAGCGTGGCAAAGGCTTCTGCGGACTTGTTTTGCAGGCTTCGCGCCTCGATGCACACCTGGGACGAAGCGTCGATGTAGAAGATGAGCGAGAAGTCGATGACCTTCTCCAGGCTGGCGAACACCGCCGTATCGGACAGATCGCCGAAGGCTTGGATGGCGTAGGAACGCGAGGTGCGCCCCGAAGCCCAGCGGGTGAACTTGTACCCGTTCCCGTCCGTAGCGAGGAACGTAACCACCTGCCCGTAGAGAGGATCGGACGGCGTGGCCGAGGCATATCCTGAACCAAGGGGGCTGACAGCGGCATAGGCCGTGAAACGGCGCGGGGTCGTTTCCACCGGCACATCCCCCTGCCGGTACGCCCAGCCGTCCAGCCCTTCGGAGGAAAAGAGTACTTCCACGTCATAGATGTCCACCTGGTAGAGTTCTTTCCCGGGGGTTGAAGAAGTGGTATCCGAGAAGGAATGCTTCGCTCCGTCGCAGGGGAGCGGATCGGTGGTGTACTGATAAGCGTCCCGGCTGTCGTCGGTAAAGCGCATCTGCCCCGAGAAGCGAAGTCGTACCTCAAGGGTGTTTTTATTGATCAAGTACAGCCCTTCGGGGCGGAACGGTGCGCTGGGAAGGGTCTGGAAGGTGAAGTCGATCTGCGAGGCGGAGGCTACCGCGAGGGATACCTGCGCGTTGAGGGGTTCATCATAGACGTACCACTGGCCGTTCTGGTACACGGCGGTGCCTCCCTTGAGGGTACGATAGGCTCCGGCGGCGTACATCTGCTGCCCGATGAGGCTATGAGATGCGCCTGAGGCGAATACTTTGAGGTCGGTTGCTCGTGCCATGTTTTTATCCGAGAGATTGACTTTTCGATTTATATTGCTTACATTTGGGTCGGTTACAAGTGATGTATTTACCTTCTTATGGTACTATGCTATAGCTTTTCATGTTTCATCATAGTTTTTAGGTAGTTTTTAAGTGAGTTCTTTCTATTTTCGACAAGTAGTAGTAGTTTCAGTCTTTTCATGTTTTTGTAGCTATTGTTAATTTTTTTCCATCCGCCCGGTAATCTCCCCGCTCCGGGCGGTTTTTTAGTCGGTGGTGGTGATCAGGATGTCCCCGTCTTTGGGGTTGGTGGGTACGGTGTCCACGTACACGTCCGGGAGTTCCTCTTTCGTGGCGTAGGTAGAGGGGATGTCCTTTCCGTTCCCATCCTTCCGTGCGCGCTCCACCTCGACGTTCACCGAAGGGTTCGACACCGAGGCATTGGTAAGTCCGAGGTCGGCATAATTGCCCGATACGGCCTCGATGGATACGTCCAAATCCCCGGTGGTATTACCCAACGAGCCGAGGACTATCTTGGAAAGGGAGATAAAGCCATAAGGCCCCCAAGCAAAGCCATCGCCTCCGATCATGATGTAACGTCGCCCGGTGGTGTTGTCCTTGGCAAAGCGCACGGTGGGCATAGGTGCGTCGAGGCTCCCGCGAATGCCGTATTTCGGACCGTACCAGTTGTTTGCCGTAGGGTTGGATGAGCTGACGTAGGTGTAACCGGAAAAGTCGATGGAGATGCCGCCTTTGCCGTAGACGATCAGGTCGATCACCCCGAGCAGTTCGGCTCCCAGCAATCCGAAGTCTATCCGCACCCACCCGGTATGGTTGTCCGGCATCCGGTAGGAGGCTACGTCGGTGTGGATGGAGCAGTTACTTTTTTTCTGTACCAGTGTGCCGGTCATTACCCCGCCGATACGCTTTAGGTAGGTATCGGCGATTTCATTCCCGTCCCCGTCATTAGTTGCATTTCCTTGCAGATTACCTATAAATTTTTCTGCTGCTACACCATCCCTATTGATGGTAAGCGTTTTACCTGCTCCTACAAAATGCAACCCCAAATAACTTTGTATCCAAGTCCCTCTAATGGATACGGGAGTGGATGATCCGAAAGAAGTGATGCCGTAAATCAATGCTCCGTTGCTGTCTTTCTCGTTGTTGCCGAAAAATGACAATTCTCCTCCGGGATCGGTGCCGGAATACATCCTCAAACTCAACATCCCTTCCATCTGACCTCCGCTGCGCTTGAGGTAGGTCGAGGAAATGTTGTTCCCCTCGCCGTCGGAAGTAGCCTTGTCTGCCTCCTGCGCATGAACGGCGTAGGAAGCATTGGTAGCGGAGTTGGCGTAGTCCGCGTTGGTGGCTTGCGTGGCGGTGTCGGCAGTGGTGGCGTGGTTGGCTTCCAAGGCGGTGTCTGCCGAAGATGCAGCTGCCACCTTCAAGCCTCCGTCGAGGATATTCGACACTTTCGTTTCCAGCGTTACGCCCCGGTCGCCGGGGAAGGCCGTAGAAGACGTGCCGCCCAAGGCAAGCGAGGGGCTTATCTCCACGTAGCCCGTGCCGCTCCAGCGGTAGGTGAGGTTGGTCTGGGTGGCGACGTATATCTTCCCGGCTTCCCCTTGCGCAGGGAAGGCACTCACGGTGGTGTATTCCAATACGTCGTCCACGTAGGAGGGAAGCTGTGCGGCGGGGACGCGCCCGTTCTCGTCGAGCGAGGCTACGCCCGAGGCGGCTCCCTTGGCACTGGTGGGGAGAAAGTCCGAGGCGTGCTTGCCGTCCACCGTGTCGGCGTTTCCTCCGTTGGCCGGGAGGCTGGTGGGGCGTCCGTCCAAGTCGGAGTACTTCCCGGTGAAGGCTACCGTTTTCAAGTCCGCAAGCCACCGGGCGATCTTCCCGAAGGCGACCGACAGTTTCTCCCCGGTGGAGATATTCACCCGGGTACCGGCCATCGAGAAGGATACGGTGTTGTTCGAGGCATCCGTTCCGGCTTCGCCTTGGATGCTGATCCCTTGGTCGTTAATAGTCAGGGAGTATTCCCCGTTGGGCGAGGTGAGGGTGATGCCGCTGCGCAGGCTGAAGCCTTCGTCCTTGGAGAAGTACAGGTATTGCCGGGGCGACCAGAAGGAAAACAGCCCGTCCGTGCCGATGCGGGTGGAGGGGGTGTTGGCCTGATAGGAAAGGGTGTCCGCGCCTTCGTATCCGACGATGGCTACGCTGGCCGATACTTCGAGGATGGGGAACTGCGTTTCCCCTTCGGGACGCTCCAACCAATCTACGGTAAACGTAGCCCCGTAGCTCGTGCGGATGCGGTAGGAGGCGGGGGAGTTGATGAAGGTAAGGTGGTTGTTACGCCCTGCCAGCAGGGAAAAGCGGTCGATGACCGTTTCCTGTCCCGAGGCTTCCACCTGTAAGACTTCGCACGTGGCGGTGGGCGATTCTCCGGTGAGGATGCCCATTTCGGGAAGGAGGGTGTCCACTTGGAAGTCCACCGCAAAACGCAATACGCCGGCGTGGGTAGTGTAGTCGGACAGCGGCACGTCGGTCGTGGCGGTGATGGTGTCCACCGTGATGATGTTGCTCTGCCCGTCCGATGCTTTTTCTGCCGAGGCGGTGGCTCCACTGCCGATGGGGATGGAGTAGGTGTCTTCTTCCCCCGAGAGCAAGGCGGAGAGGGACGTGAGAAGGTCGTTTTGCAGGACGATCGTTCCGTCGCGGCCTACGATTTCCTTCCCTTGGATGGTGAAGTCGGCGATGTGGCCGTCGGAGGCTTCGATGTGGCGGGCGACGAGGCGGTCGGTGTCGATAAGGCGGGTGTTGAGTTTTCCTCCTTCGAGGATCGTCTCGCCGGCTTCGGTGCTCGAGTGGTCCGAGAAGACGATCCGCCCGCCGATCTGCCCGCGGTCCAGGTCGAAGTACGTCGCCCCGTCGCTCGAAGCGATCCGGCCCGTGGTGATCTCCCGCCCGTTGATCGTACTCGATCCATAGGTCAGGCAGATACGGCGAAAACCCTCCTCGACACGCGAAAGGATGCCGATGGAGAAATAGTAGAACCCTTCCTGCTGGTCGTAACGCAGCGCCTGTGTGTCCAAAACGATGGTTCCGGAGGCCCCGTCCTTTTCACAGCGCGCATACAGGTAATAGGCCGTTTGGTCCTCCAGTCCGTTTACCTGCCCGGGCAAGAGCGTCCACCGCCGTATCTGTTCCCGATCCAGTCCCAAGTGGGTCAGTACCCCTTGCGAGAAAGCGATCTGCGAGGGGTCTGCATTCCAATTGGGTGAAAAGACGACTCCCTCCAGCAGGAATTGCTGGGAGAGGGCGCCCACGGCGATCATCTTGGTTTCGATCGTTTCGGGGCGGATACGGCCGTCGCGGAAATACCCGTCGGTGTCGAAGGTCATCTCCAGCAGCTGGGCGGTGGTGCGCAGGTTGCGCCGGGCCCGGGCCGGGTCGGCCAGGTCGTTGATCTGGACGATCTTTTCGATCTCTTTTTCGCTCCGTACGATCTGCGTAATGACCGATGCGGCAGCGCTCTCGGACAACTCCACCGTGTAGTGGTACGGTTGGTACAGGTCGATCGACACCGAGGAGATCTTCACGGCCGCTGTACCTGCCTGGCCCGTAGTGGCGTCCGTGCCGTCCACCAGGTCCGCATCCTCGATGTAGAGGTAGTCCCCGGCCGAGAAAGCCGGCGCAAACCGGGCGTTGGGGAAGTATTCTTTCATGAAAAACGGGTCGATCTCCAGCGAATAGGCATACCGTCCTTGTGCGAGGCGGGTGTATTTCTCGAGGGCCTTTTCTGCTAGACGCTCTTCGGCCTGAGCCACGTACGTCTCGGGCAGGGCAATGCCCAGCAGCACGTAGCGGTCGCCGGGGGCGATGCGAAAAGCCGCGTCGTCGGCCGACGGGTAGCGGTATTCGTTCTCGTCGGTAAACGGGACCAGGGTAAAGGTCTTGGTGGTGGAATTGTACCCGGCAATGGAAAATTCGTATCCTCCCAGATTGCCCGTGTTGAAGTGCACCACCGGCGAAGACGTCCCCAGCAGGTATTTGGAGTCGCCCTGCTCGTCCGTTTCGTTGAGGTCGAACATCTCCAGATCGGTAAATTTCAGTTCGTCCTGCGGATCGACAGAGCTGACCGTCCCTTCGCGGGAAGGGTACACCTGGTCGAAGATCACCGCCCCTTCGATCAGGCCGAAACGTTCGACCAGGGCGTCGTCCTGCACGTAGAGCCCTTCGCGGATCAGCGGCGAAGGGTGTTCCAGCGGCAGTGCCAGCCGCCGCCTGCGTTCGCGGTAGGCCGTTCCCAGGTTTTGGCTCGACCCGTAGGCGTAGAGCCGGGTGGGAGCGGAGGATTCGCTTGCGTTGCTGCGGGTCAGGGAGTAGAGCCCCCGGCCTTTCCCATAGGCGAAACGGTATTCGTATACTTGCCGGCCGATCTGTCCCACGCTGATGGTCCGCCGTCCGTCCACCGTCTCGATGCGGTATTCCACTCCCCATTCGGTGCAGATGGTGTTGAGTGCTGAAAGGACATTCTCGCAGGAGAAGGTCAGCGTTTTGCATTCCTGGTACTGCGGGTCGAAATCCGGATCGGCGCCGGTATCTACCTTTCTCCATTGCCAACTGTCCGCCCCTTGGGTGCGGTTGAGGTTGATTACAGCCAAGTCCATCAGCTGGTCGAACTCGCCGGTGTAGCTGAATTCCGTTTCGTTGACCGTCTCCTTTCCCCCGGCAAATTCATTGACCAGGATCGTTTTCGCGAGGTCGTATTTGGCACTTTCCAGCACCACGGTATAGGTCAGATGCCTTCGCGCGGAGCGTTGCACTCCGGGCAAGGTGTTGAGGTAGTAGGTCTTTCCCAAGGCTTGGAGGGTATCACCCACGGTGAAATCGATGGGCAAGGTCGCCTCCACCACCAGGGTCAGAGTGTCTTCGCCCATCCGTTCTTCTTTCATCACGGCACTTTTGACCTGCCGCAAGGGTTCTTTGCTGTTCAAGGGGAGGAGGCTTCCATCCGCCTTTACAAGGGTTATCTCGGTCATCTTTTCGGAAATATTACGTTTTCGCCTGTCCCTCTGCCGCGCGGGGAGGAAGGGTCTCCTACAAATATAATAATCAAAAAGGAAATAAACAAGACTTTTCCCCTTCTCCCGCTCGCGACATCCCGGCAACATTCCGTTTTTTTTCGACAGGGAGGCCGCAGGGTAAGCCAAAGGCCGAGGAAATTTTGAAAGGGGAGTGAAACTTTTTCCCGGCTTCGGTGGTCTAATGCAGTAGAGAGATGGGACAGATCGGGCAGGTCGGTTTGGGATAAAAGACTGACAAATAGCGCGAGTTCTGTCCGGATCCTGTAAGGAACTTCGTCGTCATGGCGGGAGTGATAGCGGGAGAAGGAAAATACAATGTTAAAAACAGAGGGAAGTCGTCATTTCGGATAATTTTTTATACATTTATTGCCATTATCACGACTGAAACTCACTAAATACGATTTTTGACCATGAAAGCGCACTCGTTTTTGCCGGGCTTTGCCCTTCTGCTTTTTCTGGTTGCCTGCGGCGGAGAGAAAGATGAAAAGGAACAGAATGTCTCCCAGGTGCTTAAATCCGAAGACCCCACGGTCGATGTGATGGTGTTGCACCGGGGCGATTTTCTGCGGGAGTTGATCGCCAACGGCAACGTGGTGGCCGCCCGCAAGGCCGACCTGCGCTTCTCGTCCGCCGAGCCCATTACCGATATCTATGTCTCCAACGGCGACCGGGTGAAGAAAGGCCAGAAATTGGCCCGGATCGATACCTACAAGTTGGAAGCCGACCTTCTGGCCAAAAAGTCGGCTCTGGACAGGGCTTACCTCGACCTTCAGGACGAGTTGATCGGCCGGGGGTACAACATCCGCGATACGGCTTCCGTACCGCAGCAGGAGATGCAGCTCTTGCGGGTCAAGAGCGGCTACGACACGGCCGAGAGCAGCTACCAACTGGCTTTGCGCGCCTACCGCGATGCTACGCTCTATGCGCCTTTCGACGGGACGGTGGCCAACCTGTTTTCCAAGGTACACAACACGGCGTCCACCTCCGAGGCTTTCTGCACCATCGTGGGCGACGGGGCGATGTCCGTCGATTTTTCCGTCCTAGAAGGCGAACTGCCGATGGTCGAAAAAGGTCGGGAGGTCTCCGTGTCGCCTTTTGCCGACATGAGCAAGACGTTCAAAGGCCGGATCACCCAAGTGAACCCTATCGTGGACAAAACGGGGCTGGTCAAGGTGTCGGCCACGGTACCCGACAGCCGGGGCGAACTTTACGACGGGATGAATGTCCGGGTGGCCATCGAAGACCCGGTGCCCGACAAGCTGGTCGTGCCCAAGACGTCCATGGTATTGCGTTCGGGTGGGCGCAGCGTGATCTTCACATATAAAAAAGGGCGGTCGTACTGGAACTACATCGAGGCCGGCGAGGAAAACAGCCGCCAGATGGTGGTCGAGGACGGCCTTCACGAGGGCGATACGGTCATCGTGAGCGGCAACATGAACCTGGCGCACGATGTCCCGGTCAAGATAGACCGCGTGATCGAATGACCGTCCGCACGCTCGTCCCGAGGGTGCTTTCAGGGATCCGTTGAACCGAAAAATCCAACAAAAGCGTGATAAAGTTTCTCATCCACAAGCCGGTGGCGGTGATGATGTCGTTCCTGGCGGCCGTGATACTCGGGGTGATCACGTATTTTACCCTGCCGGTATCGCTCCTGCCCGACATCTCCATCCCGGAGATCACCGTGCAGATATCTTCGCCCAGCACTTCGGCGCGCCAGCTCGAAAACAACGTCGTGCGCCGCATCCGTTCCCAACTCTTGCAGGTGGCCCACTTGAGCAGCATCGAAAGCCGCACCCGCGACGGACAGGCGGTGATCCGGATGCGCTTCGGCTACGGCACCGATACCGACTACACGTTCATCGAGGTGAACGAGAAGATCGACGCGGCGATGAATTCCCTGCCCAAGGACCTGGAGCGTCCCCGCGTGATCAAGGCTTCGGCCACCGACCTGCCGGTGTTCAATCTCAACCTCACGCTCAAGGAAGACCTTCCCTTTGAGGATACGGACAGCGAGAAATTCCTCGAACTGTCGGATTTTGCCACCAACGTGATCAAACGCCGCCTGGAGCAGTTGCCCGAAGTGGCGATGGTGGACGTTACCGGTACCGAATCCCGCCAGTTGTCGGTCATACCGGACGAATCCCGCATGACCTCGATCGGGCTCACGATCGACGAACTGGAGCAAATCCTCGTCCGCAACAACGCCGAACCCAGCCCGATGACCATCCAGGACGGGTATTACGAGTACAACGTCAAGTTTTCCTCGGTGTTGCGTACCCGGGAGGATGTCGAGAATATCTATTTCGAGAAAAACGGCCGGATGTACCGCCTCTCCGACGTGGCGCAGGTGGTCATTTCTCCGGAAAAGGTGGTAGGCTATTCGTATTTCAACGGCAAGCGTTCCATCGTCTTTTCGGTGATCAAGCAGTCCGACGCCAGCATGGAGGGTTTGAAGAAGTCCGTCAACCAAGCCATCTCTCGGCTCGAAAAGCAATACCCGACCATCTCGTTCGACGTGTCGCAAAACCAGACGGAACTGCTGGATTTTACCCTGAGCAACCTCCAAAGCAACCTCTGGCAGGGCTTGCTCTTGATCTGCATCATTTCCGTCCTGTTCTTCAAGGATGTGCGCACCCCGCTGATCATCTCCCTGGGGTTGGTCGTAGCGCTGGTGATCAGCATGTTGTTTTACTACCTGTGCGGGCTTTCGCTCAACATCATTTCCCTCTCGGGGCTCATCCTGGCCTTGGGTATGATGATAGACAGTTCGATCATCGTTACGGACAATATCTCCCAGTACCGGGAAAAGGACGGACTGCTCGACCAGGCCTGCATCCGGGGTACCAACGAGATCATCACGCCGCTCTTGTCCTCGATCCTGACGACCATTGCGGTATTTGTGCCCTTGGTCTTTGTCAGCGGCATAGCCGGCGCGTTGTTTTACGACCAGGCCGTTTCGGTCAGTCTGGGTCTGGCCGCTTCGTACATCGTGGGTATTTTCTTCCTGCCGGTGGCTTACCGGATCATCTACGGGAGCAAAAAGATTGCATCCATCCGCACTCCCGGTATAGTCAAACGCTTTTTCGACCGGGTCAATCTCGACTTCCTGTTCCGCTGGTACGACAAGGGCTTCGTCTGGATTTTCTCCAACCGGCGGTGGATCACCCCGTCGTTGCTGCTGGTATTCCCGCTGATCTTCTTTTTGTTCCAGGTGATCGAAAAGCGCAAGATGCCGTACCTGGACCACAGCGAGAACATCGTAACGGTCGAATGGAACGAGAACATCCATGTGGATGAAAACCGGGCCCGCACCCTCGACCTGTTGGCGGCGGTGCAGAGCGACTCGGTATTGCAGAGTTCGGCTTTGGTGGGCGAACAGCAGTTCCTCCTGCAGGGCGACGGGCAGTTGATGGCCTCCGAGACGAGCATCTATCTCAAGAGTTTCGATACGAAAGCCATCGAGGCGGTTACCGGCCGCGTGGTGGACTACATCGAGCGGAAATACCCGAAAGCCAAAGTGAGCGTTTCTCCGCCGGAAAACGTGTTCGAGAAGGTATTCGATACTTCAGAGGCCGAATTTACCGCGCAGATCCTCCGTCGGGAAAATGAAATGGAACCCCATGTGGATTCGCTGCTGGCCTTTATCGACACGCTGGCTCTGCGTACGGGCGGGAAGGCGCAGCTGCCCCTGTCCAACCAGATCAACGTAACGGTGGATTCGCGTGCACTGATCCTCTACGGGGTGTCGTTCGACCAGATCGCCGGGACGCTCAGCACCCTTTTCGGGGAAAATACCGTTTCCACCCTGCGTTCGAACCAACAGTACCTGCCCATCGTCATTTCCAGCCGGGAGAGGGACCTCGAGGAGGTTTTCTCGCGCACGATGGTGTCGATCCCCGGTTCGGCCCAGGACGGAGGGTTGCCGGTGCAGGTGCCTCTGTCCAGTTTTATCCGCGTAACCCAAGGGGTGGACTTCAAGACGATCCATGCCGGAAAGAACGGCGAGTACGTCCCGGTGAACTACACCGGGGTGGAACATCCCGACCGACTGGTGGCGCAGATCCGGGAACAGACCCTGCAGAGCGGCCAGTACGATGCCGATTTTACGGGCAGCGTGTTTACCAACCGGGATCTGTTTCTCGAGATGGCGATCGTGCTGGGGATCTCGCTGCTGCTGTTGTACTTTATCCTGGCGGCGCAGTTCGAGTCGCTGGCCCAGCCGCTGATCGTCCTGCTCGAGATCCCGATCGATATCGCCGCTGCGCTGCTCATGCTGTGGGCGTGCGGCAATTCGATCAACGTAATGTCGGTCATCGGCATGGTGGTGGCTTGCGGTATCGTGATCAACGACTCGATCCTCAAGATCGATATCATCAACCAGTTGCGTAAAGGGGGGATGCCCATCCTCCAGGCCATCCACGTGGCCGGGCACCGGCGTTTGCGAGCCATCGTCATGACCAGCCTGACGACCATCCTGGCCATGGTGCCGCTGTTGTTCAGTCGGGATATGGGTAGCGAGCTCCAGGCGCCTTTGTCCCTTTCCATCATCGGCGGCATGTTGGTGGGAACGCCCATCAGCCTGTATGTCATTCCGTTGATCTACTGGTTCATTTACAGCAAGGGCGACCGCAAGGAAAAGGAAGCGGAGGCGGCCCTCATTTCTGGTAAAAGCATCGAAAAAGCAACGGACTTATGAGAAAGCATCGTTTTTCCGTCTCCCGGATAGGAATCGTCCTTCTGCTGGCTATTGGTTCGCTCCCGGTGGAGGCTCAGCAGGAGTCCTCCGAAGCTCCCCGTCAACTTACCCTTCGGCAGGCCATCTCGCTGGCTACGGATAGTTCCTTGGCCTCGTTCCGGGCGCGGCATTCGTATCTGTCCTCCTATTGGCAGTACCGCACCTACAAGGCGCAAAACTTGCCGCAGCTCAACCTGACTTCGACCCCGATCAGTTACAACCAGAATTTCGTGCTGCGTTACAATTCGGATACCAATACCGACGAATACCGTCCGCAGCAGAACATTTCTTCTTCCCTCGGGTTGAGCATCCAGCAGAACGTCGGGCCGCTGGGCGGTACGTTTTACATCGAGAGCGACCTGGCCTTTTACAGAAACTATGGCGACGCGGACCAGCAGCAGTTTTCCGCCACCCCGTTCCGCATCGGGTACTACCAGCCACTGTTCGGTTACAACCAGTACCGGTGGGACAAGCGCATCGAACCGATCAAATACGAAGCGGCCAAACGTACCTTGCTCTACAACATGGAGGACATCGCCCAGCAGGTGACCGACTTGTTCTTTGCCTTGGTGATGGCCCAGGAAAACTACAAGATGGGGCAGGCCAACCTGGCCAATGCCGATACCCTGTATGCCATCGGACAACAGAAGTACGACATCGCCTCGATCTCCAAGTCGGACTTGCTTTCCCTCAAACTCGATGTGGTCGATGCCCGCAATTCGCTGGAAAATTACCGGCTGGAGCTCAAGCGTGCCAAGTTCAGCCTGACTTCGTACCTGAATCTGCCCGAGGATGTGGACATCGAACTGGAGATACCCGATCTGCCGGTCGAGAGTTTTATCGATCCGGAAAAGGCGCTTTCCTACGCCGCGACCAACAATCCTCAGATCATGGAATTCCGCCGCCGGGAACTCGAAGTGGAATCCGCCATGCAGAAAGCCAAGGTGGAGAGCCGGTTTTCGGCGACCCTGCGTGCCAGCGTAGGCTTCAACCAGGCGGCCGAAACCCTCGGTTCGGCGTACCGAAACCTCCAGCGCCAGGATCAGGTGTCGGTGGGTTTGAGCATCCCCATTGTCGATTGGGGCATTGCCAAAGGGCGGTACAATATCGCCAAGAGCAACTACGACATGGAGATGGTCTCCATCGAGCAGGATCGCATCTCGCTCGAGCAGGACGTGATCATGACCGTGAGCGAATTCAACATCCAGCTCGATCTGGCCAAGTCTTCCCTCGAGGCGCTCGAACTGGCCCGGCAGGTGTATCGCAACACCATGGAGCGCTTTATCATCGGCAAGGCCAACGTAACCGACCTCACCTCCGCCTTCTCCCGGCAGAATACGGCGCAGACCAACTACATCACGGCCTTGCGAAACTACTGGAACAGCTATGCCAAGATAAAGAAACTGACGCTCTTCGACTTCGAGAACGGGATGTCCCTTTCCGAAAATTTCGACCTCATGTATTCGATGCTCACTTCCCGGCGGTGATCCCGCGGGGAAAGCCTCCCGGACTTTGAATCCCTCTACCCTTTGACCGTGCTATGAACAAGCGTTTTCCATCATTTACCATCATCATCCTGGCCGTGGCCCTGTCGATCATGGGAATCGCTCTGGTGCCCTTGCTGCCGGTCAAGCTCAGTTCGTCGCGCGTATTGCCCCAGATTACGGTTTCGTACAACCTGCGCAATGCTTCGGGGGTCGTACTCGAGAGCGAGGTAACCTCCAAACTCGAAGCCGTACTGGCCCGTATTCAGGGGGTGAAAAACATCTCGTCGGTTTCGTCTTCGGGCAGCGGCTATATTTCCCTGGAGTTCGACAAGTCGGTCGATATGGACATCGCCCGCTTCGAGGTGTCCACCGCCGTGCGGCAGGTATGGCCGCAACTCCCCGAGGGGCTTTCTTATCCGTCCGTTTCGGCGCGCAGCGCCGAAACCAGCGGTTCGGACCGCACGCCGTTTATCGTCTATACGATCAATGCCCCGGAACTGCCCTACAAGATCCAGCAGTATGCCGAGGAAAACTTTCAGCTGGAGTTGGCACGCATCGAGGGGATCAGTCAGGTGGATATTTCCGGCGCTACGCCCATGGAGTGGATCCTGGAATACGACCTGGAACAGCTCCGCGCCTTGGGCATCACCACCTCCGACATTACCGGGGCGGTGAACGAATACGTTCAGACCAATTACCTGGGGATGGCCCATACGATCGACCTGTCGGGCAACGTGGCACTGATGCGGCTGGCCATCCTGCCGCAAGGGGAGTTCGATGTGGACAACCTTTCGCAAATCCCGGTCAAGAAGGTGGACGGGACGATCATTACCCTCGACAAACTGGTGCGCGCGAGCCATCAGCAGCAAAAGCCTTCGTCGTATTACCGCATCAACGGACTGAATACCGTTTCGATGCGCCTGTTTGCCGAGAAGAGTGCCAACCAACTGGAACTGAGCCGACAGGTGCGGGAGACGATGGACCGTCTTACCGAGGCGATGCCTCCGGGGTTCGAGGTGAGCTTGTCGAACGATACGACCGAGTATATCCGCGCCGAGCTGGACAAGATCTATTTCCGCAGTGGACTCACGGTGGCTATCCTGCTGCTTTTCGTGCTGATGGTAAGCCGGAGTTTTCGCTACCTGGCGATGATCTTTTTTTCGATGGTCTCCACGCTGGCCATCTCGGCGATCTTCTATTATCTGGCCGGGGTGGAGATACACATCACTTCGCTGGCGGGGATCACCATCTCCTTGTGCCTGATCATCGACAATACGATCGTGATGGCCGACCAGTTGAAACACCGGCACAATTTCAAGGCCTTCCTGGCCATCCTGGCGGCTACGCTGACCACCATCTCGGCCATTGTGGTGGTCTTTTTCCTGCCGGACGACGTGAAGGTAACCCTCGAGGACTTTTCGATGGTGATCATCATCAATCTGGCGGTGTCGCTCTTCGTAGCGCTGTTCCTGGTGCCAGCCTTGATGGACAAGTTCGGGATCTACGACCAGAAGCGCAACGTATTCGCCGTGTCGCGTTTTCTGCCCGGGTGGTGGACCCGTTCCCGCTTCCGGGGCAAGCGTTCGGTGGTGTACCTCAACCGTTTCTTCGAGCGGCAGATCCGTTTTATCTACCGGCATCGGGCTTGGGCGATCCTCGTGCTCATTCTGGCTTTCGGCCTTCCGGTGTTCAAGCTCCCCGAGAAGGTCGAGGGCGAGGGCTTCTGGGCGACGGCCTACAACAAGACCCTGGGTTCGTCCACCTACAAGGAAAAGGTAAAACCCATCGTGGACAAGGCCTTGGGCGGTACGCTCCGTCTGTTTGCCGACAAGGTGTCCACCGGGACGTATTACAGCAGCGACCGGCAGGAGACGGTCCTGTACATGTCGGGCTACATGCCTACCGGGACGACCCTCGAGCAGATGAATGCCGTGGTGATGGAGATGGAGAGTTATCTTTCGGAGTTTCCCGAGATCCGCCAGTTCCAAACCTCGGTGTATAAGAACAGTGCAAGCATCCGGGTATTTTTTACCAAGGAGGCACTGAAGACTTCCTTTCCCCTTTCGTTGGATGAAGAGGTCAAATCCAAAGCCAATGCCTTGGGAGGGGCGCAGTGGTCGGTTTCGGGCGTGGGCGACTATTTCTCCAACCGCACCTACGAGTCGGCCGGGAACAATTCCATCACGGTGCGGGGTTACAACTACGACCAACTCTGGGGCATCGCCCTGGCGATGAAAGAACGCCTGCTCACCAACCAGCGTATCCGCGAGGTGTCGATCAATTCCCAGTATTCGTACCAGAAACAGGACTATACCGAATACACTTTCTCCTACGACCGTGAGCAAATGACCAATTCGGGTATTGCACCCGGACAGGTCAATACGAACATTTACGACATCCTCGGCGAACCGTCCGTAGCCCGGGTTCAGGGCGACGGGTACATGGAGCAGGTAAAACTCCGCTCGCGTCAGCGGGATGCCTACGACGTGTGGAATGTGCGCAATACGGCGGAGCAGGAAGACTCCACCCAGTATCGTTTGGCGCAGTTCGGCGATGTGGTCAAGACCCAGGCTCCGCAGGAGGTGCGCAAGTCCAATCAGCAGTACACCCTGGTGCTTCAGTACGACTACATCGGTTCGTCCGTCTCGGCGGAAAAGGTGCTCAAGAACTTCAAGAAGGAGTTCGAAGAGACGATCCCTGTGGGTTATTCCATCGATACCGACCGCCGCTGGGGGTGGGGAAGCTCCTCCGGAGAGTTGTATTTCGTGCTGGGGATCATCGCGGTGATCATCTTTTTCCTTTGTTCCATTCTGTTCAATTCGCTCCGTCAGCCTTTTGCCGTGATCATGGGGATTCCGATATCCCTCATCGGGTTGTTCCTGACGTATTATCTGTTCGAGGTGCGGGTGGACGAAGGGTGCTTTGCGGCCATGATCCTGCTGAGTGGTATTACGGTCAATGCCTCCATTTACATCATCAACGACTACAACAACGTAGCCAAGTCCTGCCACCGCAGCAAGATGGGCACGTACAAGAAGGCCTTCAACTCGAAGATAACCTCCATCATGCTCACCGTGCTGTCCACCGTGCTGGGGTTTGTGCCGTTTTTGGTCGGTGCACGGGAAGGCTTCTGGTATCCGATGGCCATGGGAACCATCGGGGGGCTGGTCATGTCGCTGGCGGGGATCTATTTCTTCCTGCCGCTCTTTATGGGGATAGGCCGTCGGGAAGCGGGCGATGCTCCGCCTAAAGCGCGAATCCCGTTCCGGGAGCGTTTGTCCCGCTGGAAGAACCTGCTCGGGCGTTTCTTTGCGTGGGTGCGTGCGAAGGTTTTCCGCTGGGGACGCAGGGCTTCGGCTTGAGATAGGCTTGTAGCGGGCAAGCGTTTTTTTTGGCGGGCAAGCGAAGCGCCGGGGGCAATATGCCCCCGGCGCTTCGCTTGCCCGCCAAAAAACGGATTTTTTATAAAGATAGTAAAGGGGAGTAGGAGGAACCTTATTCCCCGGCGATCATCATGATCTCGATGTTGACGTTCTTGGGCAGATTGGCTACCTGATAGGCCACACGGGCCGGTGCCGTTTCGGGCTTGAAGTATTCGGAATATACCTTGTTGACCTTCTCGAAATCGTTGATGTCCTTGAGCAGGATAGTAGCCTGGAGGACATTTTCGAAGGTCATGCCGGCCGCACGGAGGATTTCTCCGATGTTGTCCATCACCAGGCGGGTTTCCTTCTTGGCCGAATCCAATACGACTTTGCCCGTCTCGGGGTCGATGGGGATCTGTCCGGAGATGTAGAGCATCGAACCGTATTTTACAGCTTGGGAGTACGCACCGATGGGTTGGGGAGCTTTGGGGGTAAAGATGATCTGTTTCATGGTATTAACATGGTATTGATAAGAAGTCTGGTTGATTGGTTCAGTTGAAGATGGAGCTGCGGTAGTACTTGCTTTGGTCGTACTTCAAGTCGCGCAGCAGCGAAGCCGATACGCCGATAAAGAAGCTGTAGTTGGAGTAATACGAGATGGGCGCCCAGGTAAGGGTCATGTTCCAGGTGCCGAGGCTGCGGGCGAAATTGAAACGCAGGTCGGTGATCTGGCTGGCCTCGAAGTCGTATCCGGTGCTCATTTCCATTTTCCATTTCTGGGAAAAGGCCAAGGAACCGCTCAGGGTGAGCGAATTGGTCTTGGTCGGCGTTTTTGAGACTTTGCTGTACGAATAAGTATAAGAGAGGCGGATCGACCAGTCGGGGGCATAGTCCATGTAGCCGTCCGGGTCGTAGGTACCTTCCGAATCGCCGTTGTTTTTATTCTGGGACGATGATTTTCCCTGTCCCTCTTTCTTTTTGCGGAAGTCGGCCTGGGAGACGGTAAAACCGGTGTTGAAGCTGGCAAAGGTCAGTCGGGGAGGTCCGTATTCGTCGATCCGGTTGTAGTTTTCATCCACCTTGTACGGGGAGAAATTGAACCGGAAGTTCAGGTTGATCCGGTCCTGGAAAAAATTGGTGCTTCCCGAGATAGGAATGTCCGAGAGTTTGAACTGTGCCGCAGCGAAGTTGTACGATATGCTGGTGTTGAGGTTGTTGAGCAGCTTTATCTTTTTGGTCTTCGTGCCGGTCGAATCGCTCTTGTCCGCCACTTTGGCTTCGAAATTGTTGGAGAGCGAGAAGGACAGGGACTGTTGTTGTCCGCCGAAGCCTGGCGGCGAACTGATCCCGACCCCGGCATCGAAGTACGAGAAATACTGGAGTTCGGCCAGCCGGTCGCCCGTCTGTACGGCGTAGTAGTAGCCCCAGAATTCGGTCGAAAAGTCCGGGGAAAACGTGTATTGGAGTGTCGGACTCACCACGTGACGGATGGCACGCAGGGAACCCTTCTCCCCGAAATTGAACAGCCCGTAGAGCATCGTGGAGAGCGAAGCCGATGTGCTGAAGGTACGCAGGGCCTTGAATCCCGAAAGGGTGTCCGTTACCAGGGTGCCGCTATCCTCGTCCCAGTGTTTCTGGGTGTATTTGAAGTTCCAATCCTCGTTGTAGTTTGCACTCAGGCTCAGGCTGAAGTATTTCAATACCTTGTAGGTGGCGCTGATGGGGATGCGGTGGGTAACGCCCATCTTGGCTTTCTTCCACATGTTCGAGGTCATGAAATCGCTGATCGGCAGGTCGGATACCGAGTTGGTCCCGGTCATGGTCCACTGCAGATTGATCTTCTCGTACCATTTCCGTCCGTCGGATTCCTTGCGCTTGAAGGGATAGATACGGTTCATCGTTACCAGCAGTGTCGGAAAGGTCAGGGACATCCTGTCCGTGGAGTTGTTCTGGGACTGGTTGATCGTCAGACTGGTGGTGAAGGGTGAAGAACCCCAAGTCTTGCTCAGGTTGATGGAGGACGAGGTAACCGAATTGGTAATGTAGTTGTTGGTATAGATCTGGTCCAGCGAATTTTGGTAGTATCCCGACGACGAGAAATTGACATTGGCCGAAAGGGAAAGTCCCGGCATCCACTTGCTGTCCTGACGGTGGCTCCAGGTCAGGCTCCAAGGGCGGCTCTTGCTGTAGTTCGGCAGGCCGATTTCTCCATATACCGTGTTGGAAAAGTCGAACGAGAGGCTTCCCGAGAAGTGGTATTTCCAGATGTAATTCAGTGTGGTACGGATCGCCCAGGAACCTTTCGTGTAGATGTCCCCCCGGACTTCGGCGTGGAGGTAGTCGTTGAATACCAGGTAATACCCCAGGTTCCGCAAGCCGAACCCTTGGTCGTTGGTCACATCGTAACTGGGCAGCAGCACCCCCGATGCCGGATAAGTGTTCAGCGGGAAAAAGGCGAACGGCAGTACCAGCGGGGTGGGCACGTCCGCGATGTACAATTGGGAAAAACCTGCCACGAGACTTTCTCCGGCGGTCATCTTCACCCGGCTCGATCGGATGTAGTAATCCGTCTCCTCACCCGTGCCGTCTATCCAGCCGCGGAGTTTTTCATCGGTGGAAAAATAGAAGTCGGAAGCGTAGTAGACGTTTTCCCCTTCCTTGCGCACGTCCCGTCCTGCCCCGTAGCCTTCCTGCTGGCTGGTCTTTACGTTGCGGATGTAGCCGCGCTGGGTATTGTAGTCGTACACCATCGAATAGGCATCGTACTGCTGGTCGCCTTGGGTAAAGATGGGTTTTTGGGTTTGTACACCGTTGGAGTCCAGGATGGAACGCGCATAGGCAATACCGTTGGCGTAGTCCAGCATGATGTATCCGGCTTCGATCTTTACATCGCCGTAGACGATCTGTGCCTCGTCGTAGAAGTAAGCTCGCTTGGTCGTTTCGTCGATGTCGTAAAACCCTTTCGCCTGATAATTGACATCGCTCATCAGGATGCGGTCTTTCTTACGGACCGTGCTGTCGGCTACCATGAGGGAATCGGGGAAAGGATCCACTGTGGTGGAATCGCCCGGAAAGAGGCCGGGGACTTCTTCCGGAAAGGCCACCTGGTCGCCTGTCCGGGAAAGGCTGTCGGGTGTCCGGGAAGGAAGTCCCAGTACGGACAGGACAGTCGTATCGGCGGGCAGCAGCGCCACGTTTCCCTCTGCCGGGGCGATGTGGGCGTATGCGGCCTGGGCAAAAAAGGCAAGCAGCAAAAAAAATGTTAGTATGCCTTTGCGATTTGTGTACAATGCGTTTAAATGATAATTTTGCTGGGGAGTTGCCCGTGTGCCCGTATTTTCCCCGGATGGTTTTACAAGGCTCAAAATTATCAAATTTTTACGGCTTTGGCTGTCCTTGCGCGCGTTAATGCGGTGTGAAATTTGATCTTTCCCGGTTTTGCGAAAGAGGATGATGGGCAATGTGTTGATAATAAATAAGATATGTTTGTGAAAAAAGATAGGATCTTCGCTTGGGGTACCCGAGGAGGGATTGGGGTGCTTCTCCTGTTGGCCGCCGGGTTTTTCTCGGGTCGGGCGTATGCCCAGTCGGGGGACGAGGGGAAATTCATCGTCGTGTTGGATCCCGGCCATGGGGGAAAAGCGGCAGGAACGACAGGAACGGGCCGTTATCGGCAAACGACGGAAAAGCATATTGTGCTCAATGTAGCATTGGAGGTCCGGAAATTGTTGGAGTCCAAGGCATCGGATATTCGTGTAGTAATGACCCGTACCCGGGATACGGATGTGGGGTTGAATCAACGTTCGGTTATTGCAAATAAAGCAAAAGCACATCTGTTCGTTTCCATCCACTGCAATTCTTTAGCCAATGTCAAAAGGGATGGACCGAAAATATGGGGAGCGGAAACCTATGTGATGTCGCTCAACAAACTGGATGACAACCGGGAGATTGCCCAGAAAGAAAATGCAGACATTTTGTTGGAGGAGAACTACAAAGAAGTGTACAAAGGCTTCGACCCGAGCGATCCGAGGGCTACGATCAGCATAGATTTGGAACAAGCCAAGCATTTGACCGGAAGTATCGAAATGGCCAAGATGGTTCAAAAACACCTTGCTTCTACTGCCGGACGAAAGGATAAAGGTGTAAAACAGGCCGGTTTTTGGGTAATATGTTACAATACGATGCCTTCTGTCTTAACAGAAATAGGCTATTTATCCAATGCGACAGAAGAAGCATTCTTGCACTCTGAAAAGGGGCAAAAACAGATAGCCCAAGCATTGTGCGACGCAATACTTGAATATAAAGCGCGTTTTTACGACGCGACAGGAGGCAATACCTCTTCGGCGTCCAGCATCGAAAGCGTGATGTCTTCCGTGCTGTCCGATACGTCCGAAGGGCAGGATCGGGATGCCGCCTCTGCGGTACAGTATTGCGTGCAACTCACCGCTTCGCCCAAGGCGCTGGATGTGCGCACGAACGTGCTGCTGAAAAAATTCCGGGGGGTGGAGTATTTCCGGGAAAACGGGATGTACAAGTACACCACGGCGCGGGTAGCACGGTATGCCCAGGCGGTGGAGGCACTCGCGGATGCCCGGGAAAAGGGGGCGAAGGATGCTTTCATCGTGGCCTTCCGTGGCGACGAAAAGATCGATGTGGCTCGGGCACGCTCGCTTTCGGGGGAATAATCCGTTGGCGGCTTGACGGTTTTTCTATACCTTTGCACGGATAGCTAACGAAAAAACAGTTTCGACCTTGAAATACAAGAGAGAATTCAAGATAGGATTGGTGAGTTTCGTGATCCTCATTGCATTTATCTGGGGGGTGAATTTCATCAAAGGGCACAACTTCTTCAGCCCGAACAACAGTTACTATGCCGTGTATCCTTCTTCGGGAGGTTTGCAGACCGGGCGCGTGGTCAAGATCAATGGCGTAACGGTAGGCTTGGTGTCGGACATCCGTTTTTATTCTCCCGATCTGGACAGCGTCGTAGTGCGTTTTGATGTGGACAAGAAATACCGCTTCACCCGCAATTCCATCGTGGAGATCGGTTCCGGAACCTCGCTCATGTCGGATGTGGAGATGAGCATCGTACTCGTCCCCGGCGGAATGCTGGCCGAGGACGGAGATACCCTTCAGGGGGTTCTCAACGGAGGACTGATGGAGATGATCGGCAGCACGATCAAACCGCTGCGCACTTCGATGGTCCAGACACTGGCCTCGTTGGATTCCGCGCTCAAGCGGGTAAACGAGTTGATGGATCAGGAAAACCAGGCGAATATCTCCTCGTCGCTGGCCTCGCTCTCCGTTACGTTGGAAAATACCCGGAAGATGTCGGCCGATTTGGCGGCCATGTTGGATCGGGAGCAAGGACAGATCCCCCGGATAGCCGACCACCTGGCTTCCGGCACGGGCAAACTGGACAGCCTGCTTGCGGAGGTTTCGGCAGAGGATTTTGCCTCCACGCTGGCCGATCTGCGCAGTACGCTGGCCAACCTGACGGAGATCACGGCCAAGGCCAATTCCGGCGAAGGTACCGTCGGGCGTTTGTTGGAAGACAGACAGGTGTATGACAATCTGGTCGAGGCTACCCGTTCGCTCGATGCGCTGCTGGCCGACGTGAAAGCCAACCCGAGGCGCTACGTCAATGTTTCGGTCTTCGGCAAGAAAGAACCTACTGAGACCAGCCGGGTGAAGGATTCGCTCCGGGCAGCTCGTCTTCGTGCCCGCGCAGCCGAATGATTTTCTTCCGCCTGTGGGGTGGAGTTTTGCCGGGCGAGGCGGATCGGCGCGATAAGGATTTCGCATAGTTTTTTCTTTGAAAAATGACAGGCATTTCCCTTTGGCTGTACGTGTTTTTCGCCGGGGCGGTCGCCGTGGCCATCCTTTGGCGTGCATGGCGCATCCTTCGCGCTTGCCGTAGCGGAAAGGAAACGCCTGCGGCGCATCCGCGCCCTCCGTTTGGCGACCGTTGCGGGACGGACCTGCGGACTTTTTTCCAAAAACGTTGGGCGGCAGTGCTTCACACGGTGCTGGTGGTTTCGTTCTTGGGGATGTGCGTGGATGCATTGTGGTATCCGTTGGGTGCGGGGGGAGAGGCGTACCGGATCTTTTCGGCGAGCAACGCAGCCCTGGCTGCGGCGGCGATCGCCGCCGCAGCAGGGCTGCTTGCCCGCCGCGTTCGTCCTATTGTGCGTTACAGGAGTCTTTCCCCCGCCCAGCGCCGGGATGGTTTTGCTGTGCTGATTTTGGAGATCGCCTCGGCTGCCACGCTGTTGGCCGTGTACGCAGGCTGGCAGCAGGGAGTGTGGTGGCATTACGGCATCCTGCTCGTTTTTGCGCTGTACATCACCTTTTCCAAGCACCTGCATATATTTCTGGCACCGGTGTACCTGGCCGTCTTCGGCCGGAGGGAGGCCTTTTCTCCCGATGACATGCCGGAAGTAGCCCATGAATTGGACGTGTTGGAGGGACGCGCACCCGCTTCGGAAACGCCGCCGGAGCGTATGGGGGCTTGCCGGGCCTCGGATTTTACGCGCGGAAGGTTGCTTTCCGCCTTTTCCTGTACCGAATGCGGGCGGTGTGAAAGTGTCTGTCCTGTGGTGGCGGCTTCGGATGTCCCGTTTTCTCCCCGGAAGATTGTGGCGGATGTGCGGCGCGCAGCGATGGGAAAGGCGGAAGGAGCGTTGTACGGCAAGGCCATCACCCGGGATGAAGCCTTTGCCTGCATCTCGTGCGGGGCTTGTCTGGAGGCGTGTCCCATTGCGATCTCTCCGATGGACCTTTTGCTCCAGGTGCGCCGTTATGCCGTGTTGGAGCAGGGGGAACTGCCCCCCGAGGAAGCCCGTGTAGCGGAAAGTATCGTGGCTACGGGCAATCCTTGGGCCATGGAAACGGCAGGTGAAGAGGGATCGGAAGAAAGGATTCCGCTGGCCGATCCCGAGCATCCGACCGAATACCTGTTGTGGCGGGGGTCGATGGGGATTCACGATCCGCAGGGGCGTGCGGCCGTTCGGGCGGCTGTCCGGCTGTTGGACGCAGCGGGGGTGTCCTGGTCGGCGTTGCCACCGGAAGAGGAATGCGATGTAGCCGACCTGTTGCGTTATCAGGGGGATGAGTGGACGTTTTTGACCGCTGCCCGCCGCAATATCGAGTGTTTGCACCGATATGGGGTGCGCAAGATCATTACCCCGTGTCCCCACAGCCTGTCGGTATTGCGGGATCAGTATCCTTCGCTCGGGGGATGTTTTACGGTGCAGCACCTCTCTGAATTCGTCCTGCAGGCTCTCCGGGATGGCAGGTTGCGATTGCCCCGTACTCTGGAGGGGCAAACGGTGGTGTATCACGATCCGTGTCGGCTCTCGCGGGCGCACATCGTGGAGGCTCCCCGGGAAGTGCTCCGGGCACTCGGGGCACGGGTGGTCGAGGTGCCAATGGCCGGGCGTGGTTCGATGTGCTGCGGCGGGGGCGGGTATTTCCGGGAGGGGGAAGTCCCTGCGGCGATCGCTGCCCGGCGGATGGAACAGCTGGCTTCTACCGGGGCGCAGAGAGTGATCACGGCCTGTCCGTACTGCTATCAGATGTTGTCGGTGCTGTCCGGCGAGAAGGCTCTTCCGGTATCCGATCTGACGCAGTGGTTGCGGGTCTGAAAAGGGGCAGGGATACTTTTGGGTGCGCCCTCGGGATAGTCCCGAGTGAAACTTCGTATCCCTACACGGCCGCTGCGCTCGCCTTTTGCTATATTTTCATATATTTGCCATAACAACGCAAAATGAAGGGCTATGAAAAACCTGTTTTTTTGCATGGCAACGCTCATGGCGCTGGCACTCGGCACTCCGCTGCAAGGGCAGACCACGGACAAGGAACGGCTCAAAGCCAATCTGGAACGAGCCTTTGCTCCCCAACCCTCTTCGGAAATGCCTGAAGCCTCCCTTCGGCAGGATTCCCGCCCGGATACGAGCGGCGTCCTGTACTATGTGCAGGTGCTGGCTTCCGTGCGTTCCATCGAAGGAACGGGCGATCGGGCATTGCGCGTTTTTCCCGACTTGAAATCCGTAAAGGAGGGCCGATACCTCAAGTATTACACCGGGGCAGGGACTTCCGACTATCGTCAGGCGCAGGAGCAGTTGCGCGCCGTGCAGGGAAAGGGCTACCCGCAGGCGTTTCTCATTGCCTTTCGCGGCGGGGTGAAAATTCCCCTGGAAGAGGCCCTCGCCAGTCAAAAATAAAACATTGACCAAAAAAAGAGACAGATACAAAACATGAAGAGGAAAGGATTTTTCAGCATGGCAGGATGTCTTCTGCTGCTTTTCGGGGCGTTGTCGGTAAATGGCCAATCGGTCCAAAAGGAATACCGCTGTGCGCTCAAACAGTTGGAGGTCTCGGCCGATTCGGCGCGGGCCATGGACTTGGCCGAGCGTTCCCTGACGGTAGCGGGAGACCTTCTTCCGGTCAAAGACCTCACCCGCCAGACGATCTACTATTTTCGTTTCGACGGGGCACTGCCCAGTTTTGAGAAGTACTTGCGCAAGTATGCCCCGGTCAAGACCCTTGCACGGGTCGAACTGAAGGATGTCGCTCCGCAGGATGTGCTCATCGTAGGCGTGCGCGACTTCACTCAAGCCCGTAAAGCACTCTCCGAGGCCGACTTCCCGGGAAGGGTTGTCCTGGCGGTTTTCGATGCGAAAACCTCCCGGGCAGAGAAACTGGCCGGGGAAAAATCCGCTTCGCTGGTCTGCGCTCCTTCCGTGTCGAATTTTTCGCAGGTAGCCGCTGCCGAAGCTATCTTCGGCGGGATCCCGGTAGGAGATACTCCGGCTATCCGTTTGGCTTACGGGTATGCGGAACAGGTAGGCATGTCGGCCGATACGCTCGACAAGATCGACGCGCTGCTGCGGGAAGTGGTGGAGAGCGGAGCCGCCCCGGGGGTTCACGTGTTGGTGGGCCGGCATGGGCGCGTGGTGTACGACCGCTGGTACGGCACGACGATGGGCGCGATGGACGGCTCGGAAAAGGTGCAGGGCGACATGATTTACGACATGGCTTCGGTTACGAAGGTGATGGCTACGCTGCCTTTCGTGATGAAGCTCTACGACGAGGGCAAGATCCGCTTGGATGACCGTCTGGGCGATGTGATGCCCGTCTTCCGGGGGACCAACAAGGAGAACATGATCCTAGCCGATATCCTCACCCACCGGGCGGGGTTGAAGGCCTGGATCCCGTATTACCTCCAGACGATCGATTCGCTGACCCGTCCCCTGCCGCAGTACTATCGGGTAACGCCCGACAGCGTATTCACCCAGGAAGTGGTGCCGGGCATGTACGCCATCGGCAGCATCAAGGATACGATCCAGCGGCAGATGATCCTCTCGCCGGTCAAGGACGACAAGAAGTATGTCTATTCCGACTTTGCGTTCTTCATCTTCCGGCAGATGGTTGAACAGTTTTACGGGCAGCCTCTGGACAGTCTGGTACAGACCGAGCTCTACCGTCCGATGGGTGCTTGGCGTTCGGGATACAATCCGTTGAAACGCTTTTCCATCAGCGAGATAGTCCCTTCGGAAAACGACACGTATTGGCGGCATACCATCGTGCGCGGTTACGTGCACGACATGGCGGCCGCTTTCCTGGACGGGGTATCCGGCCATGCGGGGCTTTTCTCCACGGCGGACGACATGGCCAAGATGTGCCAGATGTACCTCAATGGGGGTACGTACGGAGGAAAACGCTACATCGAGGACAGCACGGTGCGTTTGTTCTCCTCGTGCTACTACTGCGACGAAGGCAACTACCGCGGGCTGGGCTTCGACCGTCCTTCGTTCTCCAACAAGGTGATGGGTCCCAAGACCTTCGGACACACCGGATTTACCGGCACGGCGGTGTGGATCGACCCGGAGGCGGACATGATCTATGTCTTTTTGTCCAACCGCACCTTCGAATCGATGAACAACAACCGGCTTTCTTCCGGCAATTTCCGCTCGCGTATCCAGCAGACCTGCTACGACGCGATCACCGACGACGATAAATAACACCTCCGGCGATGGAACAAACGACAAGAAAAACAGAAGAGGGTGCCCCCGAAGGGGCCGTGTCCTTGAATACACCGGGGATGGAAGCACAGGCCGCAGCTCCCGAGCAAAACGAAGTCCCGGCCGGAGCCAAGCAGCAGGCGCAGCGGCCAGTCGAAGACCTCGTCTGGATCGACACCCCGGGCATCGGTCAGCGGGGCGGGATCATCATCAAGAACCTCCGCCTGTCGATCAAGAACGGGGAATTCGTCTACCTGATCGGCAAGACGGGCAGCGGCAAGTCCACCCTCCTGCGGCTTCTCTACGGCGATGTCCCCTTGACCTCCGGCGTAGGGCGTGTGGCAGGATTCGACCTGCGCCGCCTGGACGAGGAGAGCATCCCGTACCTGCGCCGCCGTCTGGGCATCGTTTTCCAGGATTTCCAACTGCTCTCCGACCGCAACGTGTACCAGAACCTAGCCTTCGTACTGCGGGCTACCGGGTGGCGCGACGAGACCAAGATCAAGGAGCGCATCCTCGAAGTGTTGCGCAACGTCGGCATGCAGGGCACACAGGACAAATTTACGTATGAACTCTCCGGAGGCGAGCAGCAGCGCATCGCCGTCGCCCGGGCCTTGCTGAACGAGCCGGAACTCATCATCGCCGACGAGCCTACCGGCAACCTCGACCCCAATACTTCGGCCGAAATACTCCGCTTGTTGCTCGACATCAACCATCGCCACGGGACGGCCGTGGTCATGGCTACGCACGACTATACGATGATCCTCAAGTTCCCTTCCCGCACGGTGAAGATCGACGGAGGGACCCTGCACGAGGTGCAGAAGAAGGCTGCGGAGCCTTCCGACCGCGCCAAGGAATGATGTTTCCCTTCCCCTTTTCTCTGTCTGCGGCGGGTGCTCTCTCGGCGAATACCTCGGCGCAAAAGCAAAGGCTTCGAAGGAGCATCGGGGGTTGAGGCCTCGGGGAGGATGGGCCGGCTGGCAGGACAGGGGCGATAAAACCGCGGGTGAAACTGCGGGATGAGAAGCGCCGGGTAAGGCGAGTGTGAAATAAAAGACAAGCAATGAAAAAGATAGCACCGGAAGATCTTTCGGACAATCCGATCCGGCTCATCGGCCGGGACTGGATGCTGGTAACGGCCGGACAAATGGGCGATTTTAATACGATGACGGCCTCCTGGGGCGGGGTGGGACACCTGTGGAATGTCCCGGTAGCCTTTGTCTTTGTCCGTCCCGAACGTTATACGTACGGGTTTATGGAACGGGAGGAGGGCTTTACCCTTTCGTTTTTCGACGGACAGTATCGCAATGCGCTGTCCTTGCTGGGGACCAAATCCGGACGCGACGGCGATAAGGTGGCCGAATCCGGCCTTACGCCTGTCCCGGTTCCGGGTGGGGGTGTAACTTTCGCTCAGGCGCGGGTGGTGCTGGAGTGCCAAAAACTGTATGTGTCCGATCTCCAGGCCGGGAAGTTCCTCGACCCGGCGATCCTCCCCCGGTTTTACGATGCGCAGCACGGAGGATTGCACCGGGTGTACATCGCTCGGATCACGGCGGCTTACCTGGCGGAGGACTGATCTTCGCGCCAGGGTAAGTGCAGTACGGGCGGGTTTTCC
>JFBN01305157.1_pt1 | contig 32172 bp, 29 predicted proteins | sample 768741 | NCBI WGS metagenome assembly JFBN01 (sample SAMN01983846, study PRJNA193217) | chicken gut metagenome | biome: terrestrial biome; isolation source: ceca of Broiler chicken | host: Gallus gallus | place: United Kingdom: England | collected 2010-09-07
GAGAGAAAACACATTGTCAGGCATTTATGCCGTGCAATGGGTTGTCTCTCAATATCACGACTTTTTCTTTCATCAGTTTGAAAGAAAAAGTGTGAACTACACTTCCTGTACGATCGGCAGGATCATCGGGGACTGCTTGGTCTTTTTGAAGAGATAGCTCTTGACTGCGCGGCGGATGGCGCCCGCGATATCGCCCGACGTCGCATGCGCGCCGACGCTCTCGGCAGCCTTTTCCACGACGTCTTTGAGCTCACGCGTAAAATCGGTCACGCCGGAGACGAATCCCCTGCTCTCGATGACGGGTTCGCCGAGGAGCACCCCGTTCGAGACGGCGACGCTGACGACGAACAATCCCTCGCCCGACATGCGGATACGGTCTTTCAGCACCTCGCTCGTGCCGTAATCCTCGAAGCCGGCGCCGTCGATGAGGCGCGCGCCCGCGGGGAAATTATCGCCCTGTTTGAGGGAATCGTCGGTGAGTTCCACGCATACGCCGATATCGGGGATGAACGTTTGGGCGGGTTTCATGCCGAGCTGCTGCGCAAGGAGCGCATGCCGCTTTAAGTGGCGGTACTCGCCGTGCACGGGGATGAAGAACTTCGGCTTCAGCAGCGTGTGCATGATTTTGTGCTCTTCCTGGCAGGCATGCCCCGAGACGTGGATCTTTTCGAGCGATTCGTATACGACGTTCGCGCCCTTTTTATACAGATTGTTGATGACGCGGTAGATCATGCGTTCGTTGCCCGGGATGGGGCTTGCCGAAATGATGATGGTATCGTTCGACCCGATGGTCACCTTATTGAATTCGCCCGACGCCATGCGGGTGAGCGCGCTCATCGGCTCGCCCTGCGACCCCGTGGATACGATGACGATCTCGCGGTCGAAAAAGTTCTTCGTCTTTTCCACGTCGACGAGCACGCCCTCGGGGATGGTGATCTCGCCGATCTTTGCCGCCGCCTCGACGACGTTGAACATGCTGCGCCCGGAAAGAGCGACCTTACGGCGGTACTTGACGGCGATATCGATGATCTGCTGCAGGCGGTGTACGTTAGAGGCGAACGTCGCCACAATGAGGCGCCTGTCCGCATTCTCCGCAAAGAGGTGCTCGAGCGTGGTGCCGACCACCTTCTCGCTCATGGTATAGCCGGGGCGCTCGATGTTGGTGGACTCGCCCAGATACAGGAGCACGCCCTTCTTGCCGTATTCGGCGATCTCGGCAAGGTCGATGGGCGCGCCCGCGACGGGCGTGAGATCGATCTTGAAATCGCCGCTGTGGAAAATGATGCCGTACGGCGTTTCGATGGCGAGCGCCACCGCGCCCGCGATCGAATGGTTCACATTGACAAAATTGACCGTGAACACGCCCGCCTTTACGCTTTCTTTGGGACTGACGGTGCGCTCCACGACGTTGTTCAGCTTGTGCTCGCGCAGTTTGTTATCGACGAGCGCAAGCGTAAGTTTCGTGCCGTACACGGGCGTGGAAGGATCGATCTCCTTCATGAGATAGGGTACGCCGCCGATGTGATCCTCGTGCCCGTGCGTCAAAAACACGCCGCGGATCTTGTGCTTGTTGTTGACGAGATAGGTGATCTCGGGGAATACGAGGTCGATGCCCGGCATCTCCTCCGTGGGGAAGATGATGCCCGCGTCGATGACGATGATATCGTTCCCGTACTCGATCGCCGTCATATTCTTGCCGATCTCGCCCACGCCGCCGAAAAAGAGCACCTTGAAGGGGCGCTTTTTGCGCCTGCCCTTTTCCTTGCGCTCGGCGGGTTCCGCCTGCGCCGGCTCCGCGTTCCGGGGCGCGTCCTTCTTCTTCCCGCCCTTTGCGGCGGGCTTGCGCTCGGTCTGCTCGGCACGGGGCGCGGCGGACGCGCTCTGGGCGGGGAGCTTCGTCCCCTTCCCTTTGGCGCGGGAACGACGGCGGGGTTTGAGCCCTGCCTCCTCCATCGCCTCGGGCGTACGCATCTCGCCCGCAGACTGCTTTTTTGCCTGCTGTTCTCTGTTGTACGCCTCGATGCCGTTCAGAATGGCAAGCTCGACGGCGCTCATGGTCTTGTCGCCTTGGTTGTTGTTACCGTTTTTCAAACAATCACTCCTTTTCTCCGCCATAACAAGACGAGAGAGCCGATGACTCAGCTCTCTTTTGCGTCGTGTTGTGAGCGGCTGTTTCTACTCCTTAATTCTCAAAAATCAAGGTCGGACTTCTCGACGATCGCCGTCTTGATGAGCCCCTCCGCAAGCAGCTGTTCCTCGCTGCGGAACGCGAATTCGTCGGCATAATCGACGGGTGCGAAGTTCTCTTCCCTGACCGCCCCGAGATTCTCCATGAGCATTTCGATGAGACGGATGCCGCGTTTGACGGCAACGCCGCTCTTGATCTTGATCATCATCGGGGTCTTTTCATACATCTTTGTGTCGCCCGCAAACTTCTGGTGATAGACGCTGGACGGGAACTCGTCGGGATTGAGCGCCACGTACAGACAGAGCGTCTTTCCGCGGACGCCGATCTTTGCGATCGTATCCCCCGCATAGGTGAAGCGGTCGTTCGACCAGCTGACCTGCGAGCTCACGCGCGCATACGAGAGGAACGCGTTTTTAAGATCGAAGTAATAATTCTTGATCTCCTCCGTGCTCTCGATGATCTTCGCCTTGAAACTGCGCTTGAAACGCGTCATGAGCGAGGGATCGTCGGGCACCGGAACGACGACGGGCGTATAGGCGGGTTTGGGTTCCGCCGCAGGCGCCGCGCTCACGGCAAGCTCTTCCTCGGCGGGCGCCTCGGGCTCTGCGGGAGCGGGTTCCTCCGCGGGCGCCGGCTCTTCGGGCTCCGCGGCGGGTTCCTCGGGTACGGGTTCCTCCGCGGCGGGCGCCTCGGCGGGCGCTGCGACGACCGCGAACGCGCCCTGCTCTTTCAGAAGCTCCGCGACGCGCGCGGCAAGTTTTTCGTAATCGATCTCGGCGGCAACGGCGGACGCGATCTTCTCGATGCCGTTCTCATCCACCGTGACGTCGAACTCATTCTCCATGACGGAGGCGACGCGCTCCGCGACGAGATCGTAGTCGACGAGGGGCACGGATTCCGCGACCCTGTCCGCAATGGCGTTTTCGTCCACCTGCGGGATGGTCGCCACGACGGCGGCGGCAACGGCGTCGGCGTCGGTGGGCGGGATCGCCGCCACGACTTTATCGACGAGCAGATCGTAATCGACTTCGGGCATGACGGAGGCGATCTTTTCGGCGAGCACGTCGTAATCGAAGTTCTCGTCGGTAACGGGCTCAGCGGCAGGCTCTTCCGCGGCAGGCTCCGCCTTTTCCTCGGCGGGCGCTTCGGCGGGCGCCGCCGCATGGAGCGCGGAGATCTCCTCGGCGACCTTTTCGGAAAGTTCCGCCTTTACCGCGTCGATCTTCTCGTTCATGCGCGCTTCGAGCGCGGCGATCTGTTCCGTACATGCGCGGACCGCCTCCAAAAGCGCATCCTTTGCGCTCGTGCGCTCCTTCTGATTATAGTCGTATATGGCGCTGTTCTGCTGGGAGAGATAGCGGAATTCTGCGAGCAGGGACTCCATGCCCTGCTTGAACGCACCCGCGAGCGACTCGTATGCGGAGGCGTTCTGGGCGGAACTGAATTGCAGTTCCTTGGAGACGGACTGCCTGACTTCTTCCAGTTTGCCCGTCATGCCCTTGTACATGCCCTCCATGACCATCGTCTTTCTCTCTTCGTAAGTTTTCACGTCTTCCATGATGCGCACCTCTCGTCGATGAGAATAAAAATTTCTCCTGTTTCTATTTTACACCAAATCGCCGCAAATGTAAATACTTTCTCCTCTTTTTTTTGTGCGAACGCCCGATTTTTTCCGCCGCGTATGTAAAAAGCGCATAAAAATTGCATAAAAAGCGTATAAAGTCGGATAAAATTTACATCAAATACTTGTCAAATAATCTGAAAAGTTTTATAATAGATAAAATATCTGCCGCGGACGGCAGAAATCTGACTCGCTGTAAGAGGTGAAATACATGAGAGCATACAACTTTTCCGCAGGGCCTTCCACGCTGCCCCTCGAAGTACTGGAAGAGGCACAGCGCGACCTTCTCGACTTCTCCGGCACGGGCATGTCCGTCACGGAGATCTCCCACCGCAATAAAGCGTTCGAAGCGATCGTGGACGAGGGCGAGGCGCTCCTCCGCGAACTTCTGAATATCCCCGACGACTATGCCGTCCTCTTCGTGCAGGGCGGTGCGTCCACGCAGTTTGCGGCAGTCCCCCTCAACCTGATGCACAACGGCAAAGCCGACTACATCGTGACGGGCAATTTCGCCAAAAAGGCGTTCCAGGAAGGCAAGATCTACGGCGACGCGGCGTGCGTGGCGTCCTCCGAAGACAAGACGTACACCTATATCCCCGAACTTTCCGGGATCAAATTCCGCGAAGGCACCGACTATGTACATATCTGCTCGAACAACACCATCTTCGGGACGCGCTACGTTGAGTTCCCCGACGTAAAGGCGCCGCTCGTGGCGGACATGTCGTCCGAGATCCTCTCGCGCGAGATCGACGTGAGCAAGTTCGGCGTCATCTACGCGGGCGCGCAGAAGAACCTTGCTCCCGCGGGCGTGACCATCGTCATCGCAAAGCGCGAGCTCATTCAGGATCCGCTCCCGATCTGCCCCACCATGCTCAAATGGAAGGTGCAGGACGAGAACAAGAGCCTCTACAACACGCCCCCCTGCTTCCCCATCTACATTGCGACGCTTGTGCTCCGCCGTCTGAAAAAGCTCGGCGGCGTGAAGGAAATGAACGCGATCAACGAATACAAGGCGGGGCTTTTGTACGACTTTATCGACAATTCCTCCTTCTATACCAACAATGTGGTGAAAAAATACCGTTCCATCATGAACGTGCCCTTCGTCACCCCGAGCGCGGAGCTGGACGCAAAATTCGTGAAGGAGGCGGCGCAGAACGGTCTTGTCTCCCTCAAAGGACACCGCCTCGTGGGCGGCATGCGCGCCTCCATCTACAATGCAATGCCCGTCGAGGGCGTGAAGGCGCTCATCGAGTTCATGAAGAAGTTTGAAAAGGAGAACGCATAACATGAAGATCCTGAAGCTCAACGCCATCAGCCCCGTCGCGGACGAGGTTTTCAAGGGCTACGAATATTCGGATAAGGCGGAAAACCCCGAAGGAATCATGCTCCGCTCCTTTGCGATGCACGATTATCCGCTCGGCGAGAACTTGCTCGCCGTGGCGCGCGCGGGCGCGGGCGTGAACAACATCCCCATCGATAAATGCACCGAAAAGGGCGTCGTCGTGTTCAACACTCCGGGCGCGAACGCCAACGCCGTGAAGGAGCTCGTGCTGTGCGAACTCTTCCTCGGCGGCAGGAAGATCGTAGACGGCGCAAACTGGGCGCAGACACTGAAGGGACAGGAGAACATCTCCAAACTCGTCGAAAAAGGCAAGGGCAAGTTCGTCGGACAGGAGATCCTCGGCAAGAAACTGGGCGTCATCGGACTCGGCGCGATCGGCGCGATGGTCGCCAACGCCGCCATCCGCCTCGGCATGAGCGTGGTGGGATACGATCCCTTCATCTCCGTCAAGAGCGCGTGGATGATCGACAGGCGCGTGGAATTTACAGGCGATCTCTCCGTCATTTTCAAGACCTGCGACTTTATCACGGTGCACGTTCCCCTCACGCCCGATACAAAGGGAATGTTCAACAAGGATACGCTCGCCTCGTGCAAGGACGGCGTCGTCATCATCAACAACTCGCGCGGCGACCTCGTGGTGAGCGCAGACATTGCCGATGCGGTCACAAGCGGAAAAGTCTCCCGCTACATCACCGACTTCCCCGACGAAACGCTGCTCGGAAAGGAAAACATCCTCTGCGTGCCTCACCTCGGCGCGAGCACGCCCGAAGCGGAAGATAACTGCGCCTACATGGCGGCGAAGCAGCTCACCGACTACCTGGAGAACGGCAACATCGTCAATTCCGTCAACTATCCCACCGTAACCATGCCGCGCGACAGCGCCGCACGCGTGTGCGTCCACCACAAAAACGTGAAGGAGATCCTCTCCAAGATCCTTGCGATCATCTCCTCGCAGGGCATCAACGTGGCGCACATGCAGGATCAGAGCAAGGGCGAATATGCATACCTCATCCTCGATCTGGACGAAGTCCCCTCGGCAGCCTGCGTCGACCTCATCCGCGGCGTAAAGGACGTCATCCGCGTCCGCCAGCTCTGAGCGCATCATAAAACTATAAAACCCGCACCCGTGCGGGTTTTTTTGCCCTTCCGCCTATTTTTCGCAATTTTTCTTCGCTGTGAGGGCACGACGGTTATACACCATGCCCGCCGTGAAACAGATCATCAGCCAATACAGCCACAGCAAAAAGACGATGACGAGCGCAAGTGCGCCGTACAGGCGCTCGGGATTGCTGAAACGGAAATACACGGAAAACGCCGCGGAGGCAACGAGCCAGGCGAACGCCGTATAGAAGCTGCCAGGCGCGAGCACACGCGCCTCTCCGCGGTACGGGCAGGCATATACGTTCAGCAGCCACGCGGCGAGAAACCCGATGCAGAGCAGCGAGGCAAGGTCGGCAGGAACAGAGAGCCACATCGGGAGCCGCCCTGTGAGCAGCGTGAGCCCCAGTACCGCGCCGCCTGCAAGCGTTAATCCGAGCATTGCTGCAAGGGTAAAGAGGATGGCGGAGAGACGGACGCGCAGCCCCTTTCCCCTGCGGCGCACGTCGTAGATGATCTCGCCGCTCCGCCGCAGATGAAAGAAAAACGCCGAACTCGACCACAGCGTGGTAGCAATAAGAAAAATGCTCGCTCCCGCCGTAGCGCCCTCCGCGTTGGCGCGCAGAAAGGTGATGAGATCGCGCGCCCACCCGAAGAGCTCCAGTTCGAGGACACGATCCAAAAGCGCGTCCGCGCCGCCGAACAGGAGCGACAGCCAGAAGAGAAACGGCACGAGCGACATGATGAGAAAAAAGACGAGCGTCCCCGCGACCGTCGTGAACCGATGCGCCGCGAGCACATTCCACGCCGCACGCCCCCGCTGCCAGCCCCGCACGATCAGATTCCCGCTCTTTTTCTTTGCATGCTCCATATCCCCATTGTGTGCGAAATACATGCGATCCACACGGCGAACGGCGATCGTGCCCGCAAAACTCAAAAAATGCGCCGCAAGCAAGACATTTGGCAGCCGCTCCGCGCTCTTTGCGGCGCACAGACTGCATATTTTATTTCGATATATATCGAAAAGTTATTTAGATAAATATCTAAATATATGAATTTTGCCACTTTCGGCGCGTTTCGGGCGCATAAAAGCGGCAAAATACAGTCCGAAAATCGCTCTCAGCGCACGTGAGCGGTCGTTTTTATACCCGTTCCATATCTTCTTGACATTAAAACGATGGAATGATATAATAGAGAAAACTGCCGATAGCTTAACGGATAAAGCGGGGCAAAACTTGGGATGCCCGTCGCAAGCGAGAGGTTCATAAGGCAGAAAGGCATTGCCGACGCCGGGGAAGTTCCGGCAGACTGAAACGTGTAGGGAAGCGGGTTTTCCTCAATCGCTAAGCATTGCGCGAAGAGTGCAAATGTGGGTTCGAATCCCGTTCGGCAGACCAATGCCCGCCGCGGAACTGCGGCGGGCTTTTTCATTTTTCATAGGCATTAAAAAAACCGTTGCATTGCTGCAACGGTTTTTTGTTGATCTGATTTGTCTTACTTGACGATCTTCGACACAACGCCGGAGCCGACCGTTCTGCCACCCTCACGGATAGCGAAACGAAGACCTTCCTCGATCGCGACGGGCTTGATGAGCTCGACGGTCATCGTGACGTGGTCGCCGGGCATGACCATCTCAACGCCCTGAGGGAGCTCGATGGAACCGGTAACGTCCGTCGTGCGGATGAAGAACTGAGGACGATAGTGGTTGAAGAATGCGGTGTGACGGCCGCCCTCTTCCTTGGTCAGAACGTAGACCTGAGCCTCGAACACGGTAGCCGTAGGAACGGTGCCGGGCTTCGCGATGACCTGACCCTTCTCAACGTCCGTTCTGTTGATACCGCGCAGAAGTGCGCCGACGTTATCGCCCGCCATAGCCTCGTCGAGCTGCTTGTGGAACATCTCGAGACCGGTGATGGTCGTGGAACGGGGCTTGTCGATGAGGCCGACGATTTCAGCGGGATCGCCGACGTGCGCAACACCACGCTCAACTCTGCCCGTAGCAACCGTACCACGGCCGGAGATGGTGAACACGTCCTCGACGGGAAGAAGGAAAGGCTTCTTGTCGTCGCGCTCGGGCGTGGGGATATAGCTGTCGATGGTGTCCATGAGCTCAAGGATGCACTGGCACTCGGGAGATGCAAGAACCTCTTCGTTGGAGCAGCCGCTCGTAGCCTTCTCGAGAGCCTTGAGCGCGGAACCCTTGATGATCGGGATGTCGTCGCCGGGGAAGTCGTAGGAGCTGAGCAGCTCGCGGATCTCCATCTCGACGAGCTCAAGAAGCTCGGGATCGTCGAGCTGGTCGCACTTGTTCAGGAACACGACGATGTAAGGAACGCCGACCTGACGAGCGAGCAGGATGTGCTCACGGGTCTGGGGCATGGGACCATCGGTCGCAGCGACAACGAGGATCGCGCCGTCCATCTGAGCAGCGCCCGTGATCATGTTCTTGACGTAGTCAGCGTGTCCGGGGCAGTCGACGTGCGCATAGTGACGCTTGTCCGTCTCATACTCAACGTGTGCGGTGTTGATTGTGATACCGCGTGCTTTCTCTTCGGGCGCCTTGTCGATTTCGTCGTAGCGCATCTTCTGAGCCTGACCTTTGCACGCCATAACCATGGTGATAGCTGCGGTCAAAGTGGTCTTGCCGTGGTCAACGTGGCCGATCGTACCGATGTTGACGTGGGGCTTGCTTCTGTCGAATTTTGCCTTTGCCATTTTGATTTCCTCCAAATTTTCTTTTATAATTTGATAACTTTTTCCGATCCTTCGCAGGATCGAAAGCGCAGCTATCTATCAATCTCTGATATCAAGCTTGACGCTTGCTTCCTTATTATACCCGATACGCAAAAAATTTGCAAATACTTTATCGTATTTTTTTCAAATTTTTGCACTTTTTAGCACGATCGGGAGATCAGTCCTTCTTCGCGCGGCTAGAGATGATCTTCTCGGAGACCGACTTGGGAACTTCCGCATAGTGATCGGGCTGCATCGTGAACTGACCGCGTCCCTGCGTGCGGGAACGGAGATCGGTCGCGTAACCGAACATCTCGGAGAGCGGAACTTCTGCGTCGATGACCTTCGCGCCGTTTCTGTCGTCCGTGCCGATGATGGTACCGCGGCGGCCGCTGATGTTGCCCATCAGGTCGCCGAAGTAATCTTCGGGCGTGATGATCTGCACCTTCATGATGGGCTCGAGGAGCACGACGCCCGCCTTCGCCATACCGTCTTTGAAGGCAAGCGAACCGGCGATCTTGAACGCCATTTCGGAAGAGTCGACCTCGTGGTAGCTTCCGTCGTAGACCTGCGCCTTGAAATCGACCATCTCGTAGCCTGCAAGGAACCCGTTCTTTGCAGCCTCCTGGATGCCCTTGTCGATCGCGGGGATATATTCCTTGGGAATGGAACCGCCGACGGTGACGTCCTCGAACTCGTAACCGGAACCCGGCTCGAGCGGGATAAAGCGCACTTTACAATGACCGTACTGACCTTTACCGCCCGACTGACGCTTGTACATACCCTCTGCGTCCACTTCCTTGCGGAAGGTCTCGCGGTATGCGACCTGAGGCGCGCCGACGTTGGCTTCGACGTGGAATTCGCGGAGAAGTCTGTCGACGATGATATCGAGGTGCAGCTCGCCCATGCCGGCGATGATGGTCTGCCCCGTCTCGTGATCGGTGTACGTCTTGAACGTGGGATCCTCCTCCGCGAGCTTGACGAGCGCCATGGTCATCTTTTCCTGACCTGCCTTCGTCTTGGGCTCGAGGGAGAGCTGGATAACGGGCTCGGGGAACTCCATCTGCTCGAGCACGATGGGGTGCTTTTCGTCGCAGAGCGTATCGCCCGTCGTCGTGTTCTTGAGACCGACGATCGCGCAGATATCGCCCGAGCAGATCTCGCTGATCTCCTTTCTCTCGTTGGAGTGCATCTGCACAAGGCGGCCGACGCGCTCTTTCTTATCCTTCGTCGAATTGTAGACGTAGGAACCTGCGGCGAGCGTACCCGAGTAGCAGCGGAAGTATGCGAGGGAACCGACGAACGGGTCGGTAGCGATCTTGAACGCGAGGCCTGCGAAGGGCTCGTCGTCCGAGGTCTTGCGCTCCTCTTCTTCGCCCGTCTTGGGATTGATACCCTTGACGTGGTCGACGTCGAGCGGGCTGGGAAGGAAACGGATGACGGAGTCAAGCAGGAACTGAACGCCCTTGTTCTTGTAGGAAGAACCGCAGAGCATGGGCACAGCCTCCATCTTGAGGCAGCGCTCGCGGAGACCCGCAATGATCTCCTCCTGCGTGAGCTCCATCGTCTCGAGGTATTTTTCCATCAGCTCGTCGTTGGCGGACGCCGCCTCCTCTACGAGCTTCTCGTGGTACTGGTTTGCAAGCTCCACCATCTCGGCGGGAATGGGCTCCTTGCGGAAGTCTTTGCCGAGATCGTCGTAGTAGATCTCCGCCTCCATCGAAATGAGGTCGATGATGCCGCGGAAGGTATCTTCCTTGCCGATGGGAAGCTCGACGGGAACGGGATTCGCACCGAGACGCTCTTTGATCATCTTCTCAACGCGGAAGAAGTCCGCGCCGTTGATGTCCATCTTGTTGACGTACGCGATGCGGGGGACCTTGTAGGTATCCGCCTGGCGCCAGACCGTCTCGGACTGGGGCTCAACGCCGCCCTTCGCGCAGAAGGTGGCGACGGCGCCGTCAAGGACGCGGAGCGAACGCTCGACTTCGACCGTGAAGTCGACGTGTCCGGGCGTATCGATGATGTTGAAACGGTGCCCTTTCCAGATACAGGTGGTCGCCGCAGACGTGATCGTGATGCCGCGCTCCTGCTCCTGCACCATCCAGTCCATGGTCGCGGCGCCTTCGTGGACTTCGCCCAGCTTGTGCGTCTTACCCGTATAGAACAGGATACGCTCGGTGGTCGTCGTCTTGCCGGCGTCGATGTGCGCCATGATACCGAAGTTTCTCGTGTGCTGTAAATCGTATTCTCTTGCCATAGATTGCCTCGCTTAGAAACGGAAGTGCGCGAACGCCTTGTTCGCCTCCGCCATTCTGTGAGTATCTTCCTTCTTCTTGACGGAGCCGCCGGTGTTGTTGTAAGCGTCCATGAGCTCGGCTGCGAGCTTCTTGCTCATTTCGCGCTCACTGCGCTTTCTCGTGTTGATAACGAGCCAGCGGATGGCGAGCGTCTGACGGCGCTCGGGACGGATCTCGACGGGAACCTGGTAGTTCGCACCGCCGACGCGGCGTGCCTTGACTTCGACGACGGGCGTGATGTTTGCAAGCGCCTGCTTGAAGATCTCCATGGGGTCCATGTTGAGCTTTTCCCCCATGATCTTGAACGCATCGTAGACGATGCCCTGCGCGACGCTCTTTTCGCCGTCAAGCATGATCTGGTTGATGAGTTTGGTAACGACCTTGCTCCCGTACATAGGATCGGGAAGGACGTCTCTCTTGGGAACTTTCCCTCTTCTGGGCATAGTATTATCCTCCTTTACGAATTTTGTGCTCTTGCGAGCGTGGCTGTTTGGGTCAGCCTCCCTTCAATACGGCTATCGCTTGCCCCTGAGGGTAGCGAACCTTCTGCCCTTTCGGGCATACTGCCTACTTCATCGGGTAGATATTCCGAAATCAGTAGGGTGACTGCGTCTCAAAGAGACTTACTTAGGGCGCTTCGCGCCGTACTTGGAGCGCGACTGCTTGCGCTTTGCAACGCCTGCCGTATCGAGCGCGCCGCGGATGATGTGATAGCGGACGCCGGGCAGATCCTTGACTCTTCCGCCGCGGATAAGAACGGAGCTGTGCTCCTGAAGGTTGTGACCCTCGCCGGGAATGTACACCGTACCTTCCTGCTTGTTGGTGAGTCTCACCCTCGCGATCTTACGAAGCGCCGAGTTGGGCTTCTTGGGGGAAGTCGTCGTCACGGAAAGGCATACGCCGCGCTTCTGAGGGCATGCGTCGAGGATGGGGCACTTGGACTTGTTCGCCTCCGTCTCTCTGCCTTTCTTGATGAGCTGGTTGATCGTGGGCATTTGGTTACCTCCTTGTAAGATTTCGGAATATCCTTAAAACCGCAAAGGCGGTCCGTAAAGGAACTGATTGAGTACGCAATGCTTTTTGCGCAAAGTTACAAGCAAGACGCGGTATTGCGGAGCAAGTATACGTCAAAAATTGCAACGAAAAAATACGCCCATCCAAAAACAGGCGATACACATTGTATCAAAAGCGTATTCCTTTGTCAAATGTTTATAGCAATTTTTCCCAAAAAATTTGTATATATACGTAATTATATATAGTATACAGCGAATTCCCCGGCACATTGCGGGGTGTTTGGGCAGGATCGACGCCCTCTCCGTGCGCCGGCACCCCGCATGCGCCGCGCAGAATGTGAAAATTTTTACAATTTTTTTACAACTGTGCGACAACTTTATGACAAATTTTTGTGTGCCCTGATGTATAATGGAGATACAAAACATTTTGAGAGGACAATATGCGTAAATTTTCTGCAGGAGCAGCACTGTGCGCTTCAGCCTTTACAACAGCTCTTGCTGTTGCGTGCATGACGGCATGCGCGCCCCGCTATCCCGACGAGGCATACGAAAATCATCCTGTGGCAGACCTGATCGCGGAATATCTGCACGATCCTTCCGATGAGACCTTTTCTCCGCTGACCGACGCGGGGTTGAAAAAGGTCTCCGAGAGTGAACTGCGCGCCGCGCTCGGCGGCGCGGCGGAGGAAGCGATCGGCGTTTCCCGCACCTATCTTTACATGGAGCGGACGATAACAAACGGCGGCGAGACGATCGTCTCCCCCATTGTATACGCCTATGCTTACGCGGGCGACAGCGAACTGTACGGAACGGGGACTCTGATCGTGCACACCAACGGAAAGAAAGTTGTCGCGGAGGAAGGCGTCGCCTATGAAGATCTCCGCGAAACATATACGGCAGTCATGCGCGAAGTGGTCACTTATCAGTTTCTTCCCGAAGAAGGGAACGAGAACTATGAATGTATCGCCGTTTCCAACTTTGCGGCTGCAGAGATCTACCGTTCCGTGCCCGACTTTGGTGAATTCCACGACACCGAATATGCCCTGACGCAATTCGGACCATACTGCGACGACGCCGTGACGCCCTACCTCGCGGGAGAACGCGTCGGCAAGGATATGTGCATGACAGAATTTGCCGTGACATACGAAGGAGAGACCGTGGGTTCTGTTCCCATGCCGCACAGGAGATAAGCATGAAAAGAACATATTTCTATGCATTGTTTACAGGGATCATTCTATCTGCCGCGCTCGGCATTTCCGCCTGCGCGGAAGAAACCAACTACCCTTTCTCTTCCTATCTCGATCATCCCGTAGGAGATAAGATCGCGGCATACCTTGAAGACACCTTCCTCACCGAAACGCCGCGAACGGCGGAAAGCATGCGTTCTGCACTCGCCGAAGCGGGACTTCAACTGACGACGGAAGAGGAACTTTCCGCCATTTTGGGGGAAGTCGTCGCGCCGATCTTCGGAGATGACCGCAATTATTTTTACACGGAGCGTACATTCAAGGCACAAAACGGACAGGAGATCGTCTCCCCCGCCGTATATGTATACGGCACAGGGGAAGATCTGCGCTTTACGGAATACATCCGCGGAGAAACAGACGGCACAACATGGGATTCCTTCGATTGCTCCGTCTATGACGTACTCTCTTTTCAGTTTTTGCCCGCGGAAAACGGTACAGGCTACGAATGTATCGCGCGCTCCGATTTCGCATTTGCAGAAGTCATCTATGCGGAACACGGCGTCGAATACAACGGGCAGTCCTCCGATCCCGTTACAACATATACCCGCCTCACGTTTACACAATTTGCCCCTTACTTCGACGACGCGGTCACACCCGTGTTGGCAGAAAGGGATATTGAGCCGGATATGCGCCTTTCGGAAACGGATATCATCCTCGGCGGCGTAGAGATCGGCACCATTCCCCTCTCGCGCGGGAGAGAATGACCGCCCCTTCCGTGTAATATTTCTCTTGTTTGATGTTTACAATAGCAAACCATTCAGTGATATATTTTGCGGGAGACATACGATGAATTCTAAAAAATATCCTGTTTTTGTTACCACGATCTTCGTTGCCTCAGCGATCGCACTCTCCGCTTGCGCGGGAGAAACCAACTACCCCGTTTCTGCCTATATGGATCATCCCATCGGAGATGCGATCGTCTCGTATATGCAGGGAAAGGACGGCTCCTATATTTTCCCCGATCCCGACATAGGCACCGCGCTTACGCAACTCGGCGTCGAAGTTGTTTCGGAAGAAACGCTGCGAGAAAAGCTGGGCGACGAAGCAGACGCCCTCTTCAACGAACCCTGCACCTACCTGTATACAGAACAGACCGTTCCCATGCAGAACGGTTTATCCGTCAGTTCCCCTATCGTCTTTGTAATCAGTGCAGCTGACAACAGACGCTTTATCGAATCGTTCCGAAGGTCGGAAATTCTTGGCGGCTCACGATGGGAAAGCTTCTTTGTTTGTGTATACGAAATATTATCTTGGCAATTTCTTCCCTCCGAAAAAAACAACGGCTACGACCTTGTCGCTTTGTCGGAACTTGTATTTGTCGATATTTTTTGTACAGAACATTATTTTTCTTCTCCGGGGCAGACGGCTGCAACGCAATCAAAATACACTTTCGCACAATTTGCCCCTTATTTTGAAACGGCAACGAAGTACGAATCAGAATACGGCGATGAACTTCCTGACGATCTGCGGCTGAAAGAAGTCACCATAGATATCGGCGGCGTAGAGATCGGCACCGTTCCCCTCTCGCGCGGGAGAGAATGACCGCCCCTTCCGGCGGATTCCCAACCCGCCGCATTTTTTACAATTTTTTTACAACTTTGTGCGGACTTTTTTACATCTGTCTGCTATGATATATGCGGACGGACGGGAAAGACTCCCGATCGGGTACGACGCCCGAAAACGTCCGCGTGCAACTGCCCCTTGCACATCTTCATCGTCACCGCGGCGAAAGCATGATGCCGCCGCGGACTCCGCCGGGAGTTCCCGCCCCGACGGAGCCATCCTCCCAAAGGCGCTCCCATATTCATGGGCGCGTTCTTTTTTTGAATGTGCGCCTTTCCTGCGATTTCCGCACCCGAAATTTCCATCAAAGTATTGACAAATTTTTCAAAAAGCATTAGAATATTTAAGGTAATCAAAAAGGATAAGGAGAACAACCAACCATGAACAAGATGACGGTAAAAGACATCAAAGACTGGAAAGGCAAGCGCGTGCTCGTCCGCTGCGATTTCAACGTCCCCATGAAGGACGGCAAGATCACCGACGAGAACCGCATCATCGGCGCGCTCCCCACCATCAAATATCTGATGGAGCACGGCGCAAAGGTCGTCCTTTGCTCGCACATGGGCAAGCCCCACTCCATCTTCTCCGACGAAGTGAAGCTCAACAAGAAAGATAAGGCGAAGGTCGAGGCGCTCCCCGCAGAGGAGCAGGCAGCCGCAAAGGAAGCCATCATCGAGAAGGCAAAGAAAGACGACCTCAAAAAGCTCACCCTCGCACCCGTTGCAGCGCGCCTCAACGAGCTTCTGGACGGCAAGGTGACGTTCGCAAAGGACGTCGTCGGTCCCGACGCACAGGCGAAAGTCGCTGCCTGCAAAGAGGGCGAATGCGTGCTGCTTGAAAACCTCCGTTTCCACTGGGAGGAGGAGAAGAAGGATCTCGAATTCTGCAAAAAGCTCGCCTCCTACTGCGATATCTATGTAAACGACGCATTCGGCACGGCGCACCGCTCGCACGCATCCACCGCGGCGATCGTGGAGTACGGCCTCGTAAAGACGGCGGTCTGCGGCTTCCTCATCGAGAAAGAGCTCACCGTGATGGCGGACTCCCTCGAGCACCCCGTCCGTCCCTTCGTCGCCATCCTCGGCGGCGCGAAAGTTGCGGATAAGCTCAACGTCATCTCCAACCTGCTCGAAAAGTGCGATACGCTCATCATCGGCGGCGGCATGGCGTACACCTTCATCAAGGCGCAGGGCGGCTCCGTCGGCACCTCGCTCGTGGACGACGAGAAGATCGACTACTGCAAAGACATGATCAAGAAGGCGGCGGATATGGGCAAGGAGCTCCTCCTCCCCGTCGATACCGTCATCACCAAGTCCTTCCCCGACCCCATCGACGCGCCCGTCGAAACGAGGGTCGTTCCCTCCAACGCGATCCCCGCGGATATGATGGGTCTGGATATCGGTCCCAAGACGCGCGAACTCTTTGCCGAGAAGGTCAAGAGCGCTAAGACGGTCATCTGGAACGGTCCCATGGGCGTGTTCGAGAACCCCATCCTTGCGGCAGGCACCATCGCGGTGGCGCAGGCTCTGGCAGACGCCAAGGGCGCGACGACCATCGTCGGCGGCGGCGATTCTGCGGCGGCTTGCACGCAGCTCGGCTTTGCCGATAAGATCACGCACATCTCGACGGGCGGCGGCGCATCGCTCGAGCTCTTCGAAGGCAAGGTGCTTCCCGGCATCGCCTGCCTCAACGACAAGAAGTAATCTCTGACAATACGGCAGGAACGGCTCCCCGCGGAGCCGTTCTTTTTATATTCTTTACCGATTCTTTATGACGGCGACCGGAAAGCCCGGAATTGTTATTTCATAAAGCATGGTTATCGCCCGCCGCCCGCTCCGCAGAGCGGGCGGTTCTTTACAGCGGCAGACAATTTGCAAGAAAAATACAAAATAGCCGCGCAACAGGTTACGGCAATGTTGCATTTTCCAAAAAAATGTGCTATAATCTTTTGTGGGGGATGAGGATAAAAACATTATCAGGAGGCAACCTATGAAACCCTCATGTTTCAGGAATCCCATCATCGCGGGAAACTGGAAAATGAACAACACCGCCAAGGAGGGTGTTGCGCTCGTGAACGCGCTCAAACCCCTCGTGAAAGACGCCTCGTGCGAAGTCGTCGTGTGCGTGCCCGCCATCGATATTCCCGCCGTCGCGGAAGCGCTCGAAGGGAGCAACATCCAGCTCGGCGCGCAGAACGTGCACTACGCGGAGCGCGGCGCATACACGGGCGAGATCTCTGCGGAGATGCTCAAAGAATACGGCGTGAAATACGTGATCATTGGTCACAGCGAACGCAGACAGTATTTCGGCGAAACGGATGAAACGGTCAATATGCGCGCGCTGACAGCCATCAAAGAGGGCATCACCCCCATCGTCTGCATCGGAGAAACGCTGCAGGAACGCGAAGGCGGCAGGACGAAAAAAGTGCTTGCGCGCCAGATCGAAGAGGGACTTGCGGGCATCGAAGATATTTCCAAGATCGTCATCGCATACGAACCCGTATGGGCGATCGGCACGGGCAGAACGGCGACCTGTGAGCAGGCGAACGAGACGGTCGCCTTTATCCGCAGCAAGTGCGCGGAGCTCTTCGGCGAGGATAAGGCGATGCGCATGCGCATCCAGTACGGCGGTTCCATGAACGCGGGCAACTGCCGCCAGCTCATGGACATGCCCGAGATCGACGGCGGGCTCATCGGCGGCGCCTCGCTCAAAGCAAAGGATTTTGCCGAGATCGTGCATTTCGACAAGGGCATTCAGGGCATGCGCCTTCCAAAAGAACTCATGTAACCTGTTTTGCGGCACGGAGACGTGTCGCAAAAAACTATTTTTCCAATCATATTCAGGAGAAAGAAGATATGAAAAAACCTTTTGCGATCATCATCATGGACGGTTACGGACTTGCGCCCGCGGGCGACGGGAACGCGATCTCCATTGACGGGAGCAAGAACGTAAACTACTACCGCGAGAACTACCCCTCCGCCACGCTGGGCGCGAGCGGGCGTTCCGTGGGTCTGCCCGACGGGCAAATGGGCAACTCCGAAGTCGGACACCTCAATATGGGCGCCGGGCGCATCGTCTACCAGGATCTCACCAAGATCACCAAAGAGATCGAGGACGGCGAGTTCTTCCAAAATCCCGCCCTTCTGAAGGCGATGGAGAACGCGAAACAAAACGGCAAAAAGCTGCACTTGTGGGGACTTCTCTCCGACGGCGGCGTGCACAGCCACATCACGCACCTCTATGCGCTCCTCGAAATGGCGAAACGGCACGGCGTGCCCGAGACCTACGTTCACGGTTTCATGGACGGGCGCGACGTCTCCCCCACCTCCGGCGTGCACTATGTGGAGCAGCTGCAGGCGAAAATGGACGAGCTCGGCTACGGCAAGATCGCGTCGCTCTCGGGCAGATATTACGCCATGGACCGCGACAACAACTGGGATCGCATCGAGAAGGCGTACGATATGCTCACGATCGGCACAGGCATTCACGAGACGAACGCCGCCGAGGCGCTGAAAAAGTCGTATGAAAACGGCGTGACGGACGAATTCGTGCTCCCCACCAACATTGTGGAGAACGGAAAGCCCGTGGCGCTCGTCGGCGAGGGCGACTCCGTCATCTTCTTCAACTTCCGCCCCGACCGCGCGAGAGAGATCACCCGCGCGTTCTCGCAGGATCCCTTCGTCGTTCCCAAGGGTACGGCGTTCGAGCGCAAAACGGGATTCTTGCACCCCGTTTACGTCTGCTTCACCGTCTACGACGCGGCTTACACGAACGTGGAGATCGCGTTCCCCAAGCAGAGCATGCACAACACGCTGGGCGAATATCTTGCAAAAATGGGCAAAAAACAGCTCCGCATTGCGGAGACGGAGAAGTACGCGCACGTCACCTTCTTCTTCAACGGCGGCGTGGAAGCGCCCAACGAAAACGAGGTGCGCGTCCTCATCAATTCGCCCAAGGTCGCAACGTACGACTTGAAGCCTGAAATGAGCGCGTACGAGGTGACGGACAAAGTGCTCGAAGAGCTTTCGACGGGTACGTACGACGTGATGATCCTCAACTTTGCCAACTGCGACATGGTCGGGCATACGGGCGTGATCCCCGCCGCAGTCAAGGCGGTGCACGCGGTGGACGAGTGCGTGAAGAAGGTCGTCGACAAGATCCTTTCGATGGGCGGCAGCGCGCTTCTCACCGCCGACCACGGCAACGCGGACAAGCTCCTCGATACCGACGGTTCGCCCTTCACGGCGCACACCACCAACCCCGTGCCCGTGGTGCTCATCTCCGCCGACGAGAAGTACCGGAACGTGACGCTGAGAAAGGACGGCATCCTCGCAGATCTTGCGCCTACGCTTCTGGAAGTGATGGGACTGCCCATCCCCGAGGAAATGACGGGAAAGAGCCTGATCGAAAAATAAAAACAACGTAAGAAGCCCCCTGCCGGTACGATCACGGCAGGGGGCTCTGCATATCTGCAGCTTTTCTCTCAAATGCTTCATTCGCAAAATTTCGTGAATCTCTCCGCAAGCCACTTTGCGACGGCGTCCTCGTCGTTATCGCCGATGACGGCGGTCGCGAGCGCTTTCAGCTCGGGCGCGGCGTTTGCGACGGCGTACTTCTCGTCTGCGATCTCGAACATGGGGATATCGTTGATCTCGTCCCCGAAACAGACGATCCTGTCGCAGCCGAGTTTCTCCTTCAGAATCTTCGCCGCGGACGCCTTGGAGGCGTTCCGGGGCAGTACCTCCAGCCACGGCGCGTCCGTATAGATGTCGCGCGAAAAGATGCAGCGGAACTTATCCTGTAAAAGTTCGTACACGGGGCGGAGTTTTTCCTCGTCGTCGATGCAGGCGAAATAATACACGTCGCCGTCGAGCGCCTCGTCCACGGAAAAAATTTCGCGGGCGCGGTGATCCTCCGCGTTCGACGTGCGCGAAAGCACGAACGCCCACTGTTCCTTTCCGCACTTCTCGCGCAGATAGGAGAAACGGTTGCGCCCGTCGATGACGGCATAGGAGAGCGGATACAGCCCGTGCGAGAGAAACGCCCCCCAGATGCGGCTCTCCTCTTCGGGGGTGAATTTTTCGGCATGCAGGACGTGCCGCGTAACGCTGTCCACGATGAACGCACCGTTGTGCACGATGACGGGGATATCCACCTCGATACCCTTCGTCACGCGGACGGCGGTATCGATGCTGCGCGCCGTCGCGTACGAAAAATGCACGCCCGCGTCCACGAGGCGGTTGACGACCCTGTTCGTATACTCGCTCGTCCGCTGATCCGCTCTGAGAAGCGTTCCGTCGAGATCGCTCAGATAAAGCGTTTTGTCCATGCTGACCTCCGCGCGGCAGCGCCGCCCCCTTTTATATCTCCAAAGTCATGCCGTCGTATGCGGCGATGACCCCGTACTCCCTCTCCGCGCGCGCCACCGCCTCCGCCGTCGGCGCGCCGTTGTGCGAAAAATGCGTAACGACGAACTTTGTGGCGCCGTCCGCGACCCCTGCGCGGCACAGGCGTTCGCGCGTGTAGACCGCCTCTTTCAGATTCATGTGGCGGGCGTTCGGATCGGCGTCGTCCCACAAAAAGGTGCAGTCGCACGAAACGGCGTCGGCACGTTTGCCGAGCGCTTTGAGAAAGTCCATCGTATCGTCGGGAAGGCGCCCCGTATCGCAAAGGTGCAGATAGCGCTTCCCGCCGTGCTCGACCATGTAGAGGAGCGGATCGCGCGAGGAGTGGTGCGCGGGCATGGTATAGGCGCGCCAGTCGTCGAAAGCGATCTCCTCGAAGGCGCCCACGGGCATGGTACGCACATTTTTTGCCACGGACTCCTTCATTTCCCGCCGCGTGCATTCGCGGAACACGTCGCACACCTCGCGGTTGCCGTAGATCGTGAGCTCCTCCGCCGCCATCTCCGCCGCATACTTATAGCCGCGCAGGATAAAGTCGTGCGCGTAGAAATGATCCATGTGCGAATGCGTGACGAGCAGATAGCGGATCGCCGAGAAATCGACGCCGTACGCCGCCATGTGCGCATAAGCGTCGGGCGGAAAATCGACGGAGAGCTCGCCGTCGATGAGCACCTGCATGCGGGTACGCAGTTCGCGCGTTTTCTCCCCCGCGGCAAGGCGGGCGCGCAGCCCCTTGCAGTATGCGCAATTGCAGAAGAGCGCAGGCACGCCCTCCGCCGCTCCCGTTCCGAGATACTGTATTTTCATTGCGTCCTCTTCCGAATCTGTTTTCTATATTTCATAAATGATGGTCACGGGTCCGTCGTTGACCTGTTCGATGAACATGTGCGCACCGAACACGCCGAGTTTTACGGGCACGCCCTGCCCGCGCAGCGCCCCGGCAGCCGCAAGGTAGAGCGCGTTCGCCCGCTCGGGGCGCTCCGCCTCGGTAAAGGACGGACGGTTGCCCTTGCGCACGTCGCCGCAGAGCGTGAACTGCGAGACGAGCAGCACTTCGCCGCCGACGTCGCGCACGGAGAGATTCATCTTGCCGGCTTCGTCCTCGAACACGCGCAGATGCGCGATCTTTTCGGCGCACTTCACCGCCTGCGCCTCTTCGTCGCCTGTTTTTACTCCAAAATAGACGACGAGCCCGCGTCCGATCTCGGATACGGGCTCATCCCCTACGGTGAGCTTTGCACGGCTCACACGCTGTGCTACAAATTTCATTACACGCGGCTCATGTACTCGCCCGTGCGGGTATCGATGCGGATGGTATCGCCCTCTTCGACGAACATGGGCACCTGGAAGGTCGCGCCCGTCTCCACCTTGGCTGCCTTGGTGACGTTGGTCGCGGTATTGCCGCGCACGCCGGGCTCCGCCTCGATGACTTTGAGCTCGACGAAGTTCTCGGGCTCGACGGAGAATGCGCTGCCGTAGAGGAATTTGACGGTAACGACGTCGTTTTCGCGGATATAACGGAGCGCGTCCTCGACCTGCGAATAGTTGAGGGGGGTGAGGTTGAACTCTTCATCCATGAAGTAGTAGAACTCGCCGTCGTTGTAGGAATAGGTCATCTTCTTGGTTTCGACCTGCGCCGTCTCGAGCTTTGCGGTGGGGTTGAAGGTCTCGTCGGAGAGCACCTGTCCCGTAACGACGTTCTTGAGCGTGCAGCGCACGAACGCCGCGCCCTTGCCGGGTTTGACGTGCTGGAACTCCGTAACGGTGTACACACCGCTCTTATATTCGAACGTGGTGCCCTTTCTGATGTCGCCTGCCATGATCTGTGCCATTTTTCTGATCTCCTTTTATCGTCAACTGAATTTTAATAATTTACAAGATGAGCAGATCGTGCGCCGTCTTGTGCATGAAGGAACGCACCTTTCCGTTTTCGAGGCAGATGCTGTCCTCGATGCGGATGCCGTATTCGCCCGCAAAGTACAGCCCGGGTTCATCGGAGAACACCATGCCGTCGAGCAGTTTTTCCTCGCCGCGGGGCGCAAGCACGGGATATTCGTGGATCTCGAGCCCGATGCCGTGCCCGAGGGAATGGGTAAAGAATTTATCCAGTCCCTTCTCCGCGAAAAGTCCGCGCGCGATGGCGTCCGCCTCCCGCCCCGTCATGCCGGAGACGAGTTTTTCCTTGACGCGTTCGTGCGCTTCGAGGACGACGGCATACTTCTCTTTGAAGTCGCCGTGCTTTCCGTCGTCGCCGAAGAGGAAGGTACGGGTGCAGTCGGAACAGTACCCCTGCGTTTTGCAGCCGAAATCGATGAGCACCACGTCGCCGAAACGCAGCTTTGTATCGCCCGTCTCGTGATGGGGAACGCTCGAGCCCCTGCCGAACGCGACGATGGTCTCGAACGAGGTGCCGTCGGCGCCCTGCATGCGCATCTCATACTCCAGGACTGCGGCAAGCTCGCGCTCCGTCATGCCCTCCTTGATGCGGGGAAGCGTTTTGAGCAGCCCCTCTTCCGCCATGTCGCAGGCGCGGGCGATGCAGCCGAGCTCGGATGCAGACTTCACCTTCATCGCCTCGCGCAGGGCGGGCATACAGTCGGTGAGCGTAAAACCGCGATCCTCCAGCCTTGCGCAAGCCGCGCGGCTCACGAAGGGATAGGGAACGCCCAGCGTTTTACAGCCGGATACGAGAGATACCGCCCTTTCGAACGAGCCCTCGACGACGCGGATGCCGCTCTCTTTAAGCGCTTCGGTCGCCGCCTCGAAATAACGCATATCGGCAACGAACGTGCAGGTGTTGCCGTCGTATACCGCGAACCCGTCCGTCGAATAGAACCCCGTGACGTAACGGCGGAGAAAATCCTGTTCCAAAAAGAGCGCATCGGCGCCCGTTTCCGCATAAATGCGTTGCAATTTTTGCGATTCCACAGCCATATTATACCAAATACGCAGACGCAAGTCAATAATTTTTTGTGCAGAAATGCGCGGAACGCTCAGCCGCGGTACGCCTCGTACATGCGCTTCATCGCAGCCGCGTCCTCCGCCTGCGTGCCGTCCGATTCGCTGACGATATAGGGCTCGAGCGCAAGTTCATGCAAAACTTCGGCGAGCGGCTCGAACTGCGGACCGTACACTTCGTCGGCAAAGGTGAGGTGTTTGATCTCCCCTTTCGCGCCGTACATGATCTTGGAGAAATGCACATGAAAGTGCTTCATGCGCTCGTATCCGAGTTCGCCGATCATGTACTCCAGCAGGCGCTTATAGTCCGCCGCCGTTTTCAGGCTCCCCTGCTCGCGCGCATTGACATGCCCGAAATCCACGCAGGGCGTGAACACGCGGTCGATCCTGCAAAAGCGCACGATCTCCTCGGGCGTGCCGATCTGCGCGAGCTTGCCCATCGTCTCGGGGCAGAACATGAGGCCGTCGAGCTCGTTGAGGTAGATGTAGTCGCGCAGGATTTTCAATCTGTCCTCCGCGCGGGAGACGGCGGTCTCGCGGCTGTCTTTGCCCTGCGCGGCGGGATGGAACACGACGCGCTTTCCGCCCATCAGGCGCACCATCTTCGCGCTGTCGAGCACATAGCCGTAGGACTTTGCCGCCATCTCGTCGTCGGGATTGGCAAAATTGATGAAATAGGGCGCGTGGACGGAGATCTCCACGTCCTGCGCGGCAAACGCCTGCCCGATGGAGCGCGCCTTCGCCTCCGTCATACGGACGCCCCGCCCGAAGGAGTACTCGAAGCAGTTCAGCCCCATCTCCTTTACGTATCCGGCAGCCTCTTCCGTATGTTCGTAGCCCGCCGCATAGAAACTTGCGGAATTCCCGCTCGGTCCGAATTTGATCATGTCAGGCTCCTTTTTCCGTTCGTAATCTGCAAATATCCTTTGCAAGCTGTTCTCTGAGCGCCTCCGCCGAGGGAAACGCCGTTGTGGGGCGGTAATACGTTTCGGGAAAGACGCGCACCGTTTCGCCGTACAGATTGCCCGAAAAACCCTCCAAATACGCCTCGATCTTCTTTTCCGCCACGCCGAACGTGGGGCGCGGACCGATGTTTACGATGGCGGGGAATTCGCCCGCGGGCGTTTGCGCATGTCCGCCGTACACGCCCTCTTTGGGGAGCGTTTTTTCGGCGGGAAGGGAGAGATTGAGGGTGGGAAACCCGAGCTTGCTCCCGACATGCCTGCCATGTTCGACGGCGCCCTGAATGAAGTACGGAACGCACAGGAGCGAATTTGCCCCACCCATGTCTGCCTCCGCGAGCATTTTTTTGATGCGGGTGGAAGAAACCTTCTCTCCGCCCGCCTCGCGCAGGGGGAGCACCGTGACGGGGCACGGCGCCATGCGCCTTAAAAGAGCGGGCGTTCCCGCCGCACCCGCGCCGAAGCGGAAATCTTCGCCGCAGAACACCGCTCCCGTACAGATACGGGAGAAGAGCGCGCCGAGGAAATTTTCGGCGGGCGTATCGCGGAACCCGTCCGTGAAGTCGTATTCAAGCGTATAGGAGACGCCGAGGCGGTGCAAAAGCGCGCGCCGCTCCGCGGGCAGGAAGAGCGCGCCTCCCTGCTTGCCGCCGAAGATGGTGAGCGCCGCGACGGGATAACCCGTCCGCTTCGCCTCTTCGAGCAGCGTAAGATGCCCGATGTGGAACCCGTCGAACGCGCCCAGAAGGAGCGCGCAGGGCGTACGAAGCGCCGCTTTTTCTCCGAGAACGGTCAGCATAATTTTTTCTCCGCGCGCGCAAAGCCGCCTTCCGCGCGCGCAAGCCCGTAAAATTCGCCGCCGCGGTACAGTTTGTATACCCCGTCCTCCGCCGCGACCGGCACCGATACGCCGTGGAAGATGCGCTCGTCGGCGCAATCCAGCACGGGAAAGGGCAGAACGGTCTCCGTGGGGATGAGATATCCGCGCACGTTTTCGGGCGTGAGCGCCTCGAGCGGGACGGCAGTCTCCGCCGTAAAGACGCCGCTCGCATCGCGCCGCAGATAGGTCATGTACCCCTGCGTGCCGAGCGCGGCGGCGAGATCGCGGACAAGCGCGCGCACATAGGTGCCGCCGCCGCAGACGATGGTAAATTCATATTCGTCGGGCGCAGTCTGCTCCGCAAGGCGGAATTCGTCGATGACGACCTTCTTCGGGGCGATCTCGAACTCCACTCCCTTGCGCGCCAGCTCGTAGCCGCGCCTGCCGCCCACCGATACCGCGCTGTACCGGGGCGGGATCTGTTCGATCTCGCCGACGAACGCAGGCAGCGCGCCCGCGACCTCCTCAGCCGACGGGATCCGCCCGCCGGCAGTCACCTCCCCTTCCGCGTCCAGCGTATCCGTCGTCGCGCCAAAGCGGAACCGCGCCGTGTAACGCTTTTTTTTGGAGAGAAAATGATCGAAGAGCCGCGTTGCATTGCCCACGCCCACGGGGAGCACCCCCTCGGCGAGCGGGTCGAGCGTACCCATGTGCCCGCAGGGCGTCCTCAGGAGCCATTTCACGCGCCCCACGACCGCCGCCGAACTCTTGCCCGACGGCTTGTAGATATTGAGAAAACCCGTCATAAAGGAAGCCTTTGCCTGACCGCGAAGGAAAGTTTATCGATGACCTCTTCCGGATCGCCGAAGAGCATGCAGCCGGAGGCGAGCACATGTCCGCCGCCGCCGAACGTTGCGGCGACTTCGTTGACGTTGACCTTTCCCTTGGAGCGCAGCGAAACTTTGTACTGCCCCTTCTTGACCTCCATGAGGCAGACGCTGACTTCGACGGGCTCCACGGTGAGCGCAAAATCGACGATTCCCTCCGTGGCGTCCTGTCTGAGCCCGTATTTTCTGAGGATATCCTGCGTGACGAGCGCGACGGCGAAGGCATCGGAAAGCTCGTAGCGGAGCGCGGAGATGACCTCCGCGTACATCTGCGCGCGCGCCTTCGACTGTTTTTTGAAAATCTCGTAGGTGATCATGCTCACATCGGCGCCCGCGTCCGCGGCGTATGCCGCCGCGCGGAAGGTATCGCCGTTCACGTCGCTGTGCGAAAAGGCGCCCGAATCGGTGACCATGCCCGTCATGAGATAGTTTGCGGTCAGCCTGTCGGGACTGACGCCCAGCTCCCCGATGAGTTCGGCGATGTTCTCGCAGTTGCTGGCGCGGTTGCGCACGAAGTTATATTTGCAGTAACGGGTGTTGGAGACGTGGTGATCGATGTTCACCGTGATCTTTCCCTGTTTCACCCCCGCAAGGAACACGGGCTGAAGATAGCCGAGGCGCGCCTCGTCGGAGGAGTCCACGCAGATATAGCCTTCCGCGTTGAGCGAAGGCGCTTTTTTAATGGAATCCATCCCCTCGAGCACGAAGAACTTTGCGGGGATCTCCCCTTCGTTGACGACCTCGTTGGGGATATTCAGCATAAAAAGAGCGCGGGACAGCGCCATTGCGCTCCCGAGGGCGTCGCCGTCGGGGCGCATGTGCGTGAAGATGACCGCGCTTTTCAGGCGCCTGATGACGCCTGCGATTTCTTTTAAGGTATTCACTTATTTTTCGTCCTTATGAAGGGATGCAAAGAGTTCGTCCATGTGCGAGCCGTACTCCATGCTGCCATCCTCCAAAAAGGTGATGGCAGGTACGGTGCGCATGCGCATGACCTGCGCGAGCGCATGGCGGACAAAGCCCGCGTTCTCGCGGAGCGCCGCAAACACCTGCTTTTTTGCCTCGGGCGGGATGCCGTAGACGCTCACATATACCTTCGCCGTCTTGAGGTCGGGCGCGATGTCCGCCTCCGTGACGCTCACAAGCCCCGTGATGCGGGGATCACGGTCTTTGAGTTCGCCCGAAATGACGGCGGCGATCTCCTTTTGCAGTTCGCCGTTCAATCTGTCCGTTCGTTTTGTCATAGAATCTCCTATGTTCACGAATTTTCTCACGCAATAGCTTGTCGCGGCGGAGCGCCGCTTGCGACTGTTCGGCGCAGCCGAGCCGCCCGCAGGGTGCGCTCCGCCGCGACGACGTCAGTTCGAAAGAAAAAGTGTGAACCCCTTTACGCCTTCGGAAGTTCCTCGATGACGTAGCACTCGATGAAATCGCCCACGCGGATCTCGTTGAAGTTCTCGATCGCGCAGCCGCACTCGAGCCCCGCGGCAACTTCCTTCACGTCGTCTTTATAGTGTTTGAGCTGTTTGACGTTCCCTTCGACGATCATCACGTCGTTGCGGTAAATGCGCAGTTTCCCGCCGCGCACCAGGCGGCCTTCGGTGACGAGGCAGCCCGCGACGGTGCCGACCCCCGTGATGTTGAACGTCTGGCGCACCTCTGCCTTGCCCATGTACACCTCGCGGTACTTGGGAGAGAGCATACCCTTGAGCGCCGCCTCCATATCGTCGAGCAGTTCGTAGATGATGCGGTACATGCGCACGTCCACATGGCTGCGCTCCGCGAGCGCCTTTGCCTTGGTATCGGGACGGACGTTGAACCCGATGATGATCGCATTCGCGGAATCCGCGAGCGAGACGTCGCTCTCGTTGATGGCGCCCGCCGCCGCGTGAATGACCTTGATGCGCACTTCCTCGTTGGAGAGCTTTTCGAGCGAGCTTCTGACCGCCTCGACAGAACCCTGGACGTCCGCTTTGACGACGACTTTGAGATCCTTCATGTTGCCCTCTTCGACCTGACGGAACACGTCGTCGAGGCTCATCTTGGAAGTCTCGTGCACCATGGATTCGCGCTGCTTGTTCCTGCGCTCTTCCTGAACCTGCTTCATGAGCCCCGGTTCGACGGCAAAGATCGCGTCGCCCGCGTTGGGAACGTCCTCGAGACCGAGCACGGAGACCGCCGTGGAGGGACCTGCCTCCTTGACCGTTCTGCCCTTGTCGTCGATCATGGCGCGCACACGCCCGACCGTGGTGCCGGAAACAAGGCTGTCGCCCGTGCGGAGGGTGCCGTTCTGGACGAGCACGCTCGCCATGGGACCCTTGCCCTTATCGAGCTTGGCTTCGATGACGACGCCCTTTGCCTTCCTCTCGGGATTGGCTTTGAGTTCGCGCATTTCTGCGACGAGATCGATGTTTTCCAGGAGCGCATCGATGCCCATGCCCGTCTTTGCCGAGACGGGAACGACGATGACGTCGCCGCCCCACTCTTCGGGCACGAGGTCGTACTTCATGAGCTCCTGCTTGACGCGGTCGGGCTCGACGTGCGGTTTATCCATCTTGTTGAGCGCGACGATGATGGGCACGTCCGCCGCCTTGGCGTGGTTGATCGCCTCCACCGTCTGGGGCATGATACCGTCGTCCGCCGCCACGACGAGCACGACGATATCTGTGACCTGCGCGCCGCGCGCACGCATCGCGGTGAACGCCGCGTGACCGGGCGTATCGATAAAGGTGATCTTCCTGCCCTCGCCGAACGTGACGGTATAGGCGCCGATGGACTGCGTGATGCCGCCCGCCTCGCCCTCGGTGACATTGGTCTTGCGGATGGCGTCCAGAAGGGAGGTCTTGCCGTGGTCGACGTGACCCATGACGGTGACGACGGGCGCGCGGGTGACAAGGTTTTCGCCCTCCTCCTCGCCGTGCATCTTCAAAAGGGCGTCCTCCGCCGTCTCGGCGGGCTTATACTCGAGGTCGATGCCCAGTTCCAGCGCGATAAACGCGGCGTTGTCGTAATCGACAGACTCGTTCACCGTCTTCATGACGCCCTCCTTGAAGAGACGCTTGGTGATCTCCACCGCCGAGATGCCGAGCTTTTCGGAGAGCACCTTGATGGGGATCTCCTTGGAAGTGACGACGGCGTGGTCGATCTTGATGGTCTGCGCCTCCTTGCGGACGTTCTTCTTGCCGAAGCGCGCCTTGCGGTAGCCGCTCTTATCTTCGTCGAAATCGCCGATGCTCGCTCCCTGGCGGCGCTGAAGATCGCGCTTGTTGGCGGGACGGCGGGGCTCGACGTACGTTTTTTCAAACTTTTTGGGTGCGTCGCGGCGCACGGGTGCGGGCGTGGGGGGCGGCGCGACGGGGCGCATGCCTGCGGGACGGGGCGCCATGGGTCTTGCGCCCTGTGCGGGGCGCGCGCCCATACCTCCCTGCGGGCGTGCTCCCGCGGGTCCCTGCGGACGTGCGCCCATGGGCGGTCTCTGTCCCGCCGCGGGACGCTGCTGCCCGGGCGTATAGGTAGGGCGCTGACCGCGCTCCTGCGAAGGACGGAAGGTCGGGCGTGCAGGATCGGACGCGGGCTTTGCCGCTGGACGCTGCTGCGCGGGACGCTCCGCAGCGGGCTTCTGCTCTGCTGCGGGTCTCTGCTCCGCGGGCGCCGCTTTGGGCGCAGATTCCGCCGCGGGTGCGAGCGTTGCCTTGGGCGCAGGCGCAGGTTCGGGAGCAGGCGCGGGCGCGGGCTCTGCCTTTGCAGCCTCCGCCGCCTTCGCGGCTGCCTCTGCCTCCGCTTTTGCGCGCGCCGCCGCTTCCTCGGCTGCGCGCGCCTCGTCGGCGCGGCGTTTCTCCTCTTCCTCTGCGCGGCGCGCCGCGGCTGCGGTTTCGAGTTCCCCGAGCTTCTTCATAAGCTCGGAGAGCTGTTTTTCGCCCGCCGCGATCGACTTTTTCAGCGCGTCCGTGCGCTCGTCCGAAAGGAGCGCATTCAATTTTTCAATGTTCTCGTAAGCCATTCCTATCCTCCGGTTTTATTCCGCCGCGCTCCTCGCGCGTCTCCGCCCCTCGGCGGCAATGCGGAAGCCCTTTCAGGCTCGTTCAGTCTTTCTTCGTATCTTCCGTCTCTTTCAGGATCGCCGCGGCGAGGTGTTCCTCCCGCACTGCGGCAAGTTTGCAGTGTTCCTTATGGACGAGCGCGTCCAGCCCCTCCGTCCATACGACGGGGCAGGAAAAACGCGTTGCAAGTTTTTCAATCTCTTTCCGCGTGTTGGGCGACGCGCTGCCGTCGGCGACGAACAGGTAGATCCTGCCGCGCGTTGCCGCGGCGGCGTTCACGCCGAGCGCAAGTTTGCCCGCCCGCTTGCAGAAACCGAGATATGTGCCGATCTTACCTGCCACCGAGGAACTCCTCCTCGACGCGCGCGTAGACCTCTTCCGGCACGTCCGCCGAGAACGTCTTGTTCAGAAGGCGGTATTTTCTGAGTTTTTTCACGCAGTCCGCATTGTTGCAGATGTATGCGCCGCGCCCGGGGAGCTTGCCCGAAAAATCCAGACTGATCGCGCCGTCGGCGTTTCTGACGACGCGGAGCATCTCCTTTTTGGGCTTTTCCTCGCGGCACGCGATACAGGTGCGCATGGGGATTTTTTTTGCTTTGGGCATTTACTCCTCCCGAGGAGTCTGCTCTGCGGCTTCCAGATTGAGCTTCGCCGCCGCGGACTCGCTCTTTACGTCGATCTTCCAGCCCGTGAGGCGCGCCGCAAGGCGGGCGTTCTGCCCGTCTCTGCCGATGGCAAGCGAGAGCTTATCGTCGGGTACGACGGCAATCGCCGACTTCTCGCCCATCTGCGTGACGGAGACGACGGTCGCGGGCGAAAGCGCCTTGGCGATGAATTCGAGCGGATTTTCGCTCCAAAGGATAATATCGATCTTCTCGCCGCCGAGTTCCGCGACGACGGCGTTCACGCGCGCGCCCTTGTTGCCGACGCACGCGCCGACTGCGTCCACGCGCGGATCTTCGGAAGCGATCGCCATTTTGGTGCGGTGACCGGGTTCGCGCGAGATCCCCTTGACGACGACCGTACCCGCCTTGATTTCGGGAACTTCCTCTTCAAACAGACGCTTTACAAGCCCGGGCGCGGCGCGGGAAACGAGCACCTGCGCGTTTCTGCCGCCGCTCTTGACGCGTTTGACGTAGACTTTGATTCTGTCTCCCGCGAGATAGCGCTCGCCGGGGACCTGATCCTGCGGGAGCATAAGTCCCTCGTCGATCTGCCCCTTGCCGATCATCTCCACATACACGTTGCGCGCGTCCACTTTGCGCACGAGACCGCTCATCAGCTCGCCCTCTTTGTCGGAGAACTCGGAGAGCGTGTTGTCGCGCTCCGTCTCGTGGATCTTCTGCAAGATGACCTGCTTTGCGGTCTGCGCCGCGATGCGGGTGAAATCCTTGGGGGTGAATTCTTCGCTGAGCACGTCGCCGACCTTTGCGCTCTTTTTGATCTCCTGCGCGTCTTCCAGCGCGATCTCGCCGTCGGCGATCTCCTCGCTGTCCACGACGGTGCGCGTCAGGAAGAAACGGATCGTCCCCTTTTCGGGATTGAGCTTGACTTCCACGTTGCCCGCGTCGCCCACGAACTGCTTTTTATAGGCGGAAGCGAGCGCCGTTTCGAGCGCTTCGACGAACACCTCTTCGCTGATGCCCTTTTCCCGTTCCAGATCGGCAAGCGCCGCAAAGAAATCCTTATTGATCATGATAAATCTCCTTATTATCCTGTTGTTATAACGCCGCTGCGTCAGACTTCGATGAGTAAACAGACCTTGGAGGTCTTTTCAAAGGGAATTTCGATCTCCCCTTTCTTTGTGCCGAGGCGGATAACGCCGTTCTCGAAGGAGAGAAGCGTTCCCTCGTGATATTTCCCGCCGCACAGAGGCGCATAGAGATGCACCTCGATCGCCTCGCCCATGTGCCGCTGAAAGTCGCGCTCCGTTTTGAAGGGGCGGTCAAGCCCGGGCGAGGAGCAGTTGAGCGTATAGGGCGCGCCGAACGTCGG
>JFBN01307347.1_pt1 | contig 32160 bp, 29 predicted proteins | sample 768741 | NCBI WGS metagenome assembly JFBN01 (sample SAMN01983846, study PRJNA193217) | chicken gut metagenome | biome: terrestrial biome; isolation source: ceca of Broiler chicken | host: Gallus gallus | place: United Kingdom: England | collected 2010-09-07
CGCTCAAACATTTAAACTAAAACCATATCTAAATATTTTTCTTTTTGATAGCTAAAGCTACCGTGAAAATGCTCTAACATGGATGAAAGTTTTAGCATGGATAGCAAATTACAGTGCTAACAGCTCAAATTAAGTTCCTGTTGGGAATGGAAGGCACGAGCCAAATTCCAAACGTTTCGAGCCGTTGTACTGTTTCTTATTTAGAGAAGGGTTACGAAGGCTCGCCCAGTGCAGCGATAGCGAAAGGTTTTTTTAGGTTTTTTTTGGTTCGTTTTTCTTTGACATCAAAGAAAAATGAACAAACAAAGACTTGAATTTTGCAAAGAAAGTAGTATACTTATCGGTAAGTTTATTTGAATAAATTTTCAAATAAACAGTATTTTTAATTAGCACAACAAAGATACTGTGCAAGGAATAAGGGGATGTTAATGAATAGTTTTAAACTGACAAAAGAAAATGCTCAAATGCTGGCAAATCAATACGGCACACCGTTGGAAGTGATTTCGGTGCGGCACATTGAGGCAAATTACAGGCTATTGCAGGAACGCATACCGCGTTTGAAGATTTATTACGCAATAAAAGCCAATCCGGCAACATGTATTTTGCAGAAATTAAAAGATTTAGGCAGTAATTTCGATGTAGCGTCAGACGGAGAAATCGAGAAGCTGGCGGGGCTTAATATATCCGGCGAGCGGATGATATACGCTAATCCCGTGAAAACGGTGCGGGGGCTGAAAGCTGCGCAAAAAGCGGGTATAAGGCGGATGACTTTTGACAGTAAAACTGAAGTGGATAAGATAGCGGAATATGTACCAAATGCAGAAGTTTTGGCGCGTGTGAAAATTGATAATTCCGATGCGGTGGTGGATTTAAATATTAAATTCGGCGCAGAAAGGCAGTATATCATTGAGCTGTTGAAATATGCACAGACAAAAGGTCTGAAAGCTGCCGGCATTTGTTTTCACGTGGGCAGTCAGGCGCTGTCGGCGGATGATTATCTGCGGGCGTTTGATGTGGTGCGGAATTTGATTGACAAGGCGCGTAAGAATGGAATTGATATAAAATATGTGGATATAGGCGGCGGCCTGCCGGCTCCGGCATTGAATGAAAATGCGGATGCCGCGGAAATAATGGCGCAGATTAATAAATGTATTGAAGAAAATTTTGCCGATGTGGAGCTTTGGGCGGAACCGGGACGATATATGTGCGCAAGTGCGGTCAATATCGTGACGGCTGTAATCGGCAAGCAAAAGCGCAGCGGCCGCGACTGGTATTATCTGGACGACGGCATATACGGCAGCTTCTCCGGTAAATTGTTCGACCATTGGGATTATGATATAATGGCGTTAAAAGAAGGCGAAAAGTCAGTAGCGACTCTGGCCGGTCCGAGCTGTGATTCGCTCGATATCGTAAAGAGCCAGGTGCTTTGTCCGCAGCTGGAAACGGGTGATTTACTGCTGGCGGTAAATGCAGGTGCTTACAGCAGGGTATCGGCTACGACTTTTAACGGATTTTCCCTGCCGCAAAGTGTAGCATGGGAGGAATGAGAGAGGAGGAACAATTATAAAATTAGGAACTTTGATTAATTTAATCGTGGTGCTGGTTGTATTGGGAATAGCATTTATGATGGTAGCTCCGGAAACGGGCGACAAGATGTCGTCGCTCAGTGAAATAACAATCGGCGCTATGGCTGTGTTTATCGTGATTACGGTAATCCGCATGATACTGGCGGGCAGACGCAGTTAAAACTGTATAGTTAAAATGAAAATCCTGGAGGCAGTAGCTTTCAGGATTTTTTTGCGTGTATTTTTATAGTATAATTTTAGATGAGTTCATGCAAAGGAAGGATTAAATTATAATGAAGCAAAATTGTACGCCGCTGTTTACGGCGATGAAAAATTATATTGCCGACGGTGCGATGGCTTTTCATACGCCGGGTCATAAACAGGGCAAGGGCATATCGGAGGAAATGCGTGAGATTATCACGGCTGACGGACTGAAAATGGAAGTTTCGCTGATGGAGGAACTTGACGATATACACGGAGCGACGGGCTGTATAAAAGAGGCGCAGGATTTGGCGGCGGATTTGTACGGGTCGGAGCAGTGCCGTTTTTTCATCAACGGAACGACGGGAGCAATTCATGCCATGCTGTTAACGGCGCTAAATCCCGGCGATAAGGTGATTGTGCCGCGCAATGCTCATCGCAGTGTGCTGGGCGCTCTGGTGTTGGTCGGAGCTGTACCTGTGTTTATTCAGCCGGAAATAGACGAAAATCTGGGAATTGCCATGAGTATAACGCCTGATGAAGTAAAAAAAGTAATAGAGGAAAATCCTACGGCAAAGGCACTCGTCATGGTTTATCCTACATATTACGGCGTGGCGGGCGACATAAAGACGATTGCGCGTATCGTGCATGAGCATGATATGATGCTGCTCGTAGATGAGGCGCACGGTCCGCATTTGAACTTTTCCGACAGGCTGCCGGTGCAGGCGCTCGATGCAGGAGCGGATATCGTGGCGCAGAGCACGCACAAGATTTTAGGTTCCATGACGCAGACGTCGCTTCTGCATATGCAGGGAAAGCGAGTCGATACGGAACGCTTCAATAAGATGTGCAGTCTGGTGCAGTCGACGAGCCCGAATTATCTTTTAATGGCTTCACTCGATACGGCGAGGGCGCAGATGGCGGCAAACGGCCGCGCACTGGTGGAAAAAGCCGTCGATTTGGCGGAAAGTCTGCGGCGGCGCATTAATGAAATAGACGGGCTGTTCTGTTTCGGCAGGGAATATATGAACGGTGCAGGCCGATTTGCGCTGGATGTTACGAAGCTGACGGTCAGCGTGCGCTCTCTCGGCATTAGCGGAGCGCAGGCGGAGCATATTTTGCGCCACAAGTATAAAATTCAGTGTGAGCTGTCTGATTTTTATAATTTATTGTTTATTATTTCGTATGCGGACAGTCAGCATGAATGTGATTATTTATATAATGCTTTAAAAAATCTGGCGAAAGAGTTTGCCGGCAAAAAGTGCAGGGAACTGGTGCAGATAAAATTGCCGCCGCTGCCGCCGTACGTACTGTCGCCGCGCGAAGCGATGTTCAAAAAAACGAAAAAAGTCGATTTTGCACGCAGCGTCGGCTGTATTGCGGGTGAGATGATAACGTTTTATCCGCCGGGAATACCGATAATCTATCCGGGCGAGAGAATAAGCCGGGAAATCATTGATTACGTCGCATTGCAGAAAGAAAGCGGCGGCAATGTCATCGGGCCGGAAGATATGGAACTGAAAACAATCAGAGTGGTGGAGGAATGAAAATGCAGGGCAAATTGATAATCATCGAAGCGGGCGACGGCTCGGGCAAGGCTACGCAGACGAAACTTCTGTATGATGCGTTAATCGGTATGGGCAAAAATGTCATGAAGGTGGAATATCCTGATTACGCCAGTGAAGCCTGTGCGCCGGTAAAGATGTATCTGCGCGGCGAGTTCGGCGGTCATGCTGATGATGTGAATGCGTATGCGGCGTCGCTGTTTTTCGCCGTGGACAGATATGCTTCGTACCGCAAGAAATGGAAAAAGGCGTATGAGGACGGCGCGATTATTCTGGCGGACAGATATACGACGTCCAACATGGTTCATCAGGCGGTGAAAATTCAGGATGAAAAAGAGCGCGAGAAATTTCTGCACTGGCTTTGGAATACGGAATTTGTGAAAATGGGACTGCCAGTGCCGGATAAAGTTATTTTTCTGAACATGCCGGCTGATTTGAGCGGCAGACTGATTGATGACAGAGCGCAGCAGACAAAGACGGCGAAGGATATTCATGAAAAGGACGCGGCGTATCTGGCGAGATGTCATGAAGTTTATGAACAGATGGCGCAAAAATATGGCTGGGATGTTGTAAACTGCGCCGAAAACGGACAGCTTCGCAGTATTGAGGCTATCCATCGGGACGTAATGGCATGTATTGAGAAATATCTATAAACACATTGTACTGGAAAACATTTAGCCTGTACCCGCAGTATAATACTTTATATTCATTCGATGTTGGCACTTAACCTCATTAAATATAAAGTATTATACTGCTTGGGAAATCAACTGATAGGACAGGTATTTATAAATAAAAATCTTTATGGTATACTAAGTGCAAGCTCTTTGGTTTGTTTTTTATGTTTTTGCAGATGTAGGGGAATGAATATGAAAGAATTGTTGATATCCGATGTAAGTGAGCAGAAAGAAAAGATTGCGGCGGAATATGAGCTGCTAGTAAAAAATCCGACGGCGGAGAATATGCACGCCTATCAGGCGCTGGTGAAGGATTTTGTATCGGCCGCCGTGGCGCAGCTGTATATGGCAGGGATAAAATCTTCGTGGGAAAATATGCCGCAGCAAAATCTGTACGGCAAAGTCAGCGAAATGGATGCGGTTTTGCAGGAAATCGGCGAAGCTGTGGATAAAGGCGATAAAGAAAGCCTGATAGAGCGGTGCGGCCGGCTGAATGCGCTGCTGGACAATCTGCTTTGGTACAATTAAGATGAGCGATTGGTCTGATATACAGGGTCATATACAGATAAAACAGGATTTGCGGCAGCTTTTGGCGGAAAAAAGGTTGCCGCATGCTCTTTTGTTTACGGGCATGGAGGGTATCGGCAAAAAACTGACGGCACAAGTTCTGGCGAAAGCGCTTTTTTGCGGCGGAGAAAATGCTCCCTGCGGCGAATGTGTTTCCTGCAAGGCTTTTGCGGCGGGAAATCATCCCGATTTTTATTATCTGGAACCAGAAGGCAAGGCAAAAAACATTAAAATCGAACAAATCAGGCAGATGCAGTCGCAAATAGCATTGTCGCCGTATCTGGCCGACAAGCGCGTCGTCGTCATCGACGGAGCGGAATACATGAACGAAGCGGCGGCGAACAGTCTGCTCAAAACGCTGGAGGAGCCTACCGGCGATGTGGTGTTCATACTGGTAACGGCGAACAAGGATATGCTGCTGCCGACGATTTTGTCGCGCTGTATGAAGATTTATTTTGCGCCGCTCGGCGAAAACGAAATTGCGGCGATTGCAAAGCGGCAGGACAATATAGATGATGCGAAAGCACGGATGATTGCCCGATTGTCCGGCGGCAGTATGAGCAAGGCGCTGAGTTTCGTTGATGAAGAAAGTCTGAAACTGAATGACAGTGTCTGGGAATTTGTTTTTGCCGCTGTGACGGCGGAGTATATCTGGCGGCTCAGTGATGAACTGGCAGCTATGGACAGGGAAAAAGTCATGCAGTGGGCGGGCTTTTTGCAGATGATTGTGCGTGATTTACTGCTGATAAAGGCAGGAGCGGACGACAGTCTATTATATAATGGAAATAAAAAAGAGGAGCTTGATGATTTAGCGGCGCGGTTTAGTATAGGCAGGCTGCTTTATTGTCAGGAACTGGGAGAAAATCTTGCACTCCGGCTGAAATCGAATGCGGATGTAAAGCTCATGGTGCAGGATTTTATGTTAAAATGGCGGGAGCCAAAATAGGAGGATAAGTGTGCAGACCGTTGTAGGTGTAAGATTTAAAAAAGCATGTAAGATATATTATTTCAGTCCGGGCGAACTTGCCTTAGTGCAGGGCGACGGCGTTGTAGTCAAAACGGCGCGCGGCATTGAATTCGGTACGGTGGTAATCGGCCCGCGCGATGTGCCGGATGCGGAAGTGGTGCAGCCGCTTAAAGAGGTGCAGCGCAAAGCGACTGATGAAGATAGAGCCAAACTGGCGGAAAACAATCTGAAAGAACAGGAAGCGTATAAAATCTGTGAGGAGAAAATCCGCAACAGACAGCTGCCGATGAAGCTGATAAGCGTGGAATACACGCTGGACGTGAATAAAATCATATTCTATTTTACGGCGGACGGACGCATTGATTTTCGCGAGCTCGTAAAGGATTTGGCGGCTATTTTCCATACGCGTATTGAACTGCGCCAAATCGGCGTGCGCGATGAGGCGAAACTGCTCGGCGGTATCGGCTGCTGCGGCAGACCGCTGTGCTGTGCGACATTCCTCGGCGATTTCGAGCCGGTGTCTATTCGCATGGCGAAAGACCAGAGTCTGTCCTTAAATCCGACGAAGATATCGGGTATCTGCGGACGGCTGATGTGCTGTCTGAAATATGAAAATGACTTGTATCAGGGCTGCAGCAAGCACAGCAGCATAGTTACGCCGCCGAAACAGGGCAGCCGTGTTGTATCCATGGAAGGGGAAGGCAAAGCCATTTCCATAAATATGCAGAAACGTACCGTAACGGTTCTGCTCGATACGAAGAAAACAATAGTAGCTTCATGGGAAGATGTCATAGAAAAAGATGAAGACGACATTTGAACTAAATGAGAATGAACGCATAGACGATTTGCTGGCAGGCGGTCTGAAAATCATCCAGCATAAAAATGAATTCTGTTTTTCGCTGGATGCGGTGCTGCTGGCTCATTTCGCTACAGTGCGCAAAAACAGTTACGGTCTGGATTTGGGCACGGGAACAGGCGTCATTCCGCTGCTTTTGTCGCCGCGCGTGCGCAAAATGGAAGCGTTGGAGATAAACCCCGTTACGGCGGAAATCGCTGTGCGCAATATGCAGCTGAATAATCTGGCGGATAAAATCCGTGTACAGCAAGGCGATTTGTGCCGGATTGAGCAGTATTACAAAGCGGGCAGCATGGATTTTGTCGTATCCAATCCGCCGTACCGCCAGATAAATCAGGGTCAGCTCAATCTGCTGGACGGTGTAGCGAGGGCGCGGCATGAAATCACGGCAAAGCTAGACGATGTGGTTAGAGCGGCAAGCTACGTATTGAAGTACCGCGGCCGCTTCGCCATGGTGCATTTGCCGGAGCGGCTCGGTGAAATCATGGTGGCTTTTCATAAATACAAAATTGCTGCCAAACGCCTTCGCCTCGTGCAGCCTAAGCGCGATAAGTCGCCGAATATCGTATTGATTGAAGGCGTAAAAGACGGTGCGCCGGGCGGTCTGAAAGTGGAGCCGGTGCTCGTCGTACATGAAGATAACGGCGATTATACAAAGCCGCTGCTGGCGTATTATTATCCGGACAGACTGGCGAAAATGGAGGGCCGGTAAATGGAAAAAGAACAGGGCTGTTTATATCTGGTAGCAACGCCCATCGGCAATCTGGAGGATATGACGTATCGCGGCGTGCGCATTTTAAACGAAGCCGACCTGATAGCGGCGGAGGATACGCGCAATACGCGCAAGCTGCTCGCGCACTACGATATTCATACGCTGCTAACGAGCTACCATGAACATAATAAACTGACAAAAGGACCGCAGCTTATCGCCAAATTGAATGAGGGAATGAATATCGCCGTAGTGAGCGATGCCGGACTGCCCGGCATTGCTGACCCGGGTACGCATTTGGCGCAGCTGGCGATTGCCGAAGGTATAAAGGTAACGCCAATACCGGGAGCGAACGCCGCTTTATCCGCGCTTATCTGTTCCGGACTCGATACGGTGAAATTCTCGTTTATCGGTTTTCTGCCGAAAACGGCGAAAAAAAGGCGGGAACTGCTGACAGGTTTGAAAAAACGTACGGAGACGCTGATTTTTTATGAAACGCCGTACCATTTAAAAGACATGCTGAAAGAAGTGATACAGTCTTTCGGTGAGGACAGACAGGCGGCGGCGTGCCGGGAGCTCACGAAGAAATTCGAGGAGTTCAGACGCGGCACTTTGGCGCAGCTCAGTGATTATTTTGCGCAGAATGACCCGCGCGGTGAATTTGTCGTAATCGTCGCCGGTGCAGATGAAAGTGAAGCGCAAAGCGAGCAGGAAGAAATTTCCCTATCGCCTGTTGCCTATGTACAGAAATTAATAGATGAAGGTATTTCCAAGAAAGAGGCCATAAAAACGGCGGCAAAGGCATTGAATATCGCCAAGCGTGACGTATACCAGGCTGTATTGGAAAATGAACAGAAAAAAAATGCACTTTGATTTAGTTCAAAGTGCATTTTTGCGTTATATCAGTCTAAAATTTTGGCTTTCGTTGCCGTTGCCTGTGCCGGCATGCTCAGTGCCATAAAATCGTACCAGACGAGGACTTTATCGCCTTTTTGCAGTTTGTCGGCGTCATCTTCAACCGTTTCCGGAATGGTAACGTATACGTCATTGTTGGAATTTAAAATGCGTACGCCGTTTTTCGTCTGTTCGATTTCGCCGACGTGCATATAAATCGCATCATGTTCGCCGTTGCCCATTACGAGTGCATAGGCTTTGCTTTGCGGCGGCAGGCTGCGGGTCATAACCGGGCTGTAGTACGCTGTGAGTTCATCGCCTACATGCAGACGGCTTAAAGCAACGTCTTCGCCGTTTTTACCGTTTAAAATTTCCGTATCCCAGCGCACGATTAAAGCAACGGACTGTTTGCCTTCCGTGTCCTGGACGGTAATCATATCATCATTGATTTCAGTGATTGTACCGTGCATGCGCAGTACCGAGTCAACGGATGTGTTCGGCGTTGCGGCGAATGCTGCGGCAGTACCTAAGATTAAGCATAGAGCTGTGAGCAGTAGAAGTTTGATTTTTTTCGACATAATTTCATCTCCTAGTGAAATATTTACTAGAAATATCATATCATTAATACATACTGCCTTCAATGAAAATTTGATTAGACTATCATTAGAAATTGATTAGAATATACTGCTTTTAGAAATTAACTAGCACAATAGGTCAGAATTATTCGTGCAGTTCCAGCGGCAGACCGTCCGGGTCTTTGAAGAATGTCATTTTCTTATCGGTGAACGGGTCGATGCGGACCGGTTCGCATTCAATGCCGAGAGCAGCAAGTTCGGCAATAGTGTCTTCGATGCAGTCGACTTTAAAAGCCAGATGGCGCAGACCGCAGGCTTCACCGGGATACTCCGGCATGCCGACTCTTTTCGGTGCGTCCGGTTTGCCGAAGATTTCCAGTTCTGCCTCGCCCAGTTTCAAATCGAGTTTATAGTCGTTTTTTTCCGGACGCTGATGTTCGCGGATGACCTCAAAACCGAGCAAGTCAACGTAAAAATGGCGGGATTTCGCATAATCGGACACGATAATCGCTACGTGATGAATAGTGTTTAAATTCATAATAGCACCTGCCTATTTTTTGATTTTGAAAATATAAGTGAGATAGATGAAGATTACCCAAATCGGCAGAACGATGATGGAAATGAGCATATCCGGTATCTGCGTCATGATGACCACGACGGCAACGAGGAATAAAATGCAGAAATAGTTGATGTACGGATAGCACAGCGATTTGAAATGAAGTTCGTCCAAACGGCCTTCACGCGTGAATTTCAGGCGGAATTTCATATGCGTGATGGTGATGATAAACCAGCTGATGATGAGACCGGCTACAACGATGGACAGAAGATACATGAAAATCGCTTTCGGGAAGTAGTAAGTCATGACTACGAGTATGAGGCCGACAACGGCGGATACGAGGATGCCGACCATCGGCACGCCGCGGCGGGAGAGCGCGGAGAAAATTTTCGGCGCATGACCGTTTTTGGACAGACCGTAGAGCATGCGGCTCGTGCCGTACAGGATGCCGTTATAAGCGGAAAGCGAAGCGACGAGTACGACGAAGTTTAAAATATTGGCAGCAGCCGGAATACCGATGTTGGAGAAAATCTGAACGAACGGACTGCCGTGCATGCCGACTTCCTGCCAAGGCGAGAGCGTCATGAGCACGACCATGGTGCCGATGTAGAAAATGAGGATACGGATTAAGATTTCATTGATGGCGCGCGGCAGCGTTTTTTCTGGATTTTCCGCTTCACCGGCAGTGATACCGATAAGATCGACACCGCCGAAGGAGAACATTACGACAGCAAGTGATGCGGCAAAGCCCCATGCTCCGTTCGGAAAGAAACCGCCGTTTTTCCAAAGGTTGCCGAAGTTGTCCGGGAACGGACCCATATCAGTGAAAATCAGATAAAAACCGAAAATAATCATGGCGCAGATGGCCGTTATTTTTATGAAGGAAGCCCAGTATTCCGCTTCGCCGTAAAAACTTACGCTGATTAGGTTGACGGTTATGATTACGATTACGCAGATTAGGATAGTGAGCCACTGCGGGAAATCGGGCAGCCAGAAATTTATATAGATGGCCGTGGCTGAAAGTTCCGCCATGCCGGCGAGCATGTATAAAAACCAGTAGTTCCAGCCGGAGAGATAACCGGCAAAGCCGTTCCAGTATTTGTTGGCAAAATAGCTGAACGAACCAGATACAGGTTCATGCACGGACATTTCGCCGAGCATGCGCATTACGAAGAAAATGAATGCTCCAGCCAGAAGATACGATACGATAATGCCGGGACCGACAAGTTCGATTGTTGCAGCGGAGCCGTAGAAAAGACCGGTACCGACGGAGGTGCCGAGTGCAATCATCTGCATATGGCGGCTTTTCAGACCGCGCTGCATTTTATGTTCATCATGTTTCACAGTAAAACCACCTTATTATTTTTATTCGTTGTACTAGTAAGATATTGAGCCTGTAGCCAGCAGTATAATACTTTATATTTGTTCGATGTTGTTACTTAATCTCACTAAATATAAAGTATTATACTGCTTTAGGAAATCAACTAGAACAGCAGATTATTATTTTTTCTTTTTGAAAATATACGTAAAATAAATAAAGATTACCCAGGCAACGAGAGCACCGAGGGAAATAATCATATCACTGCCCATTAAGAACATGATTACGACGATAGCGGCTAAAAACAGCATACAGAAGTAATTCGTGTACGGGAATAAAAAGGTTTTGAAATGCAGTTCGTCGAGGCGTTTTTCCTTGATGAATTTTAAACGGAATTTAAAGTGCGTGATGGTGATTGTCAGCCAGCAGATAATGAGTGCGGCAACAATGGAGCTCATCAGATACATGAAAACTTTTTCCGGCAGAATATAAGTCAGGACTACCAAAAATAAAGACAGACCGGAAGAAACGAGAATACCGACCATCGGAATACCGCGGCGGGACAGAGAGCCGAAAATTTTCGGCGCGTTGCCGTCTTTGGCGAGATTGTACAGAATGCGGGATGTGCTGTACAGGCTGCTGTTGTATACGGAAAGAGCCGCAATGATAACGACAATATTCAGGATATTGGCAGCGGCCGGAATGCCGATGTTGGAGAAAATCTGAACGAACGGGCTGCCATTCATGCCGACTTCGTTCCACGGAGCAAGCGTCATGAGCACGACCATTGTACCGATGTAGAAAATGAGGATACGGATTAAAATTTCATTGATGGCGCGCGGCAGTGTCTTTTCCGGATTTTCCGCTTCACCGGCGGCAATGCCGACAAGTTCCGTACCGCCGAACGAGAACATGACGATAGTGAGTGCCTGTGCAAAGCCCCAAGCGCCGTTCGGGAAGAAACCGCCGTTTTTCCATAAGTTGCTGAAATTATCCGGGAAAGGTCCCATTGTGGTGAAAATCAGGTATAAGCCGAAGATAATCATAGCGCAGATAGCGATTATTTTTATGAGCGACGCCCAGAATTCCGCTTCGCCGAATGTTTTGACGCTAATCAGGTTTATTGCAGTGATGATGATTATACAGATTAGAACCGTAACCCACTGCGGGACATCAGGCAGCCAGAAATTGACGTAAATACCGATAGCCGACAGCTCGGCAAAGCATACGAGCAGATACTGAAACCAGTAATTCCAGCCGGAGAGATAACCGGCAAAGTGACTTAAATATTTATTGGCAAAATATACATGGGAGCCGGATACCGGTTCGCGGACGGACATTTCGCCGACCATGCGCATGATGCAGAAGATGAAAACGCCTGCCAGCGCATAGGCTGCAATAATACCCGGACCGACTAATTTAATGGTAGGAGCCGAGCCGTAAAACAGCCCGGTACCGATAGACGTACCGAGTGCAATCATCTGTATATGACGGTTTTTCAGACCGCGCTTCATTTTGTTGTCTTCATTGTTGTTCATATAATCAAATCCTTATAAGCCTATTTTTTGTACATATGTTCAAGGCGGGCGACGGCAAGCGTGCTTACGACATCGCCGGTAACGTTGAGCGCCGTATGAATCATGTCAATCAGGCGGAAAATACCCACAATCATGCCCATGATTTCAATCGGCAGTCCCATAGTGGTGAGCAGCATAATCGTGAGAACGATGCCGCTGTTGGGAATACCCGGTGTGCCGATGGAAATGAGCGTCGTCATGAAAATAAACATAACCTGCTGCATTAAAGTCAAATCCACGCCGTAGACCTGAGCGACAAACAGTACCGTAACGGCATAATAAACAGCGATGCCGTTCATGTTGATAGTAGCGCCGATTGGCAGAGAGAACGAAGCAAGTTCATCCTTTACATGGAATTTTTCCTCCGTAACGCGCAGCGTAACAGGCAGTGTACCGGAGCTGCTGGTGGTACTGAATGCCACAAGCCAGACTTCCGTGATTTTCGTAAAGAAATCCTTCAGGGAAATTCTGGCGATATATTTAATAATGAACACATACATGATGAATACTACGGAGAAAGCACCTATGTAATGAGTCAGAATGAATTTGCCCAGAATATTGAAAATGGACAAGCCGTACTGGCCTACGGAGCAGGCAACGAGTGCCGTTACACCGTATGGCGTAACCTTCATTACAATATCGGTGATTTTAAACATGATGAGGTTGGCTTCGTCGATTACCCTTTTTACATTGGCAACCTGACTGCCTAAGATAGTGATGGCAATACCGATAAATACGGCAAAGACGATAACCTGGATTAAATTGCCGGTAGCAAGTGCTTCCAGCGGATTTGTCGGTATCATGCTCAAAATCGTCTGGCTTACGGTCATCGGTTCAGCCGGTTTAATCGGTTCGCCCGTGTCGATAATCTGACTTGTCGGGAAATTGGCGCCCGGCTGCATGATATGGGCTACGATAAGACCGATAACGGCGGAAAGCACCGTAGTGACGATATAAAAGCTGAGCACTTTCGTGCCGATGCGGCGCAGTTTGCCGATATCGCCGATGCTGGCAATGCCGCTGATGATAGATAAGAATACCATAGGGATAACAATCATTTGAATGAGTTTCAAAAATAAATCGCCGATTGGCTGGATAAATAAAATGTCTTTTTGAAAAATAAGACCGAGAACGATACCCACGCCGAAACCGATGAATACTTTGGCACTCATGCTGAGATTTCTCAAAAATATCACATCCTCTTTGCTTTAAAATTATTTTCACTACCTGTTGTGCTAGTAAGACATCGAACTTTTAAGCCAGCAGTATAATAGTTTATATTCGTTCGATGTTGGCACTTAACCTCACTAAATATAAACTATTATACTGCTTTGGAAAATTAACTAGCACAATAAGTTTTCACTTTATTCCTTTAGCAGGTAAATGAAATATCTTTCTAATTATAGCATAAAATATACTTTAAGACTAAACAAAATTTACAAATTTACAATTTTGTCCGCAAAAAATAAAAACCGTAAAATAAATCTGTCTGTTTATTTTACGGCTTGAAGCTGATTTAAACGTTATTAAGCTGTCCGAGCAGTTTTGTTTTTTTGCATTTATAGTAGACGAGCCCGAAAATATCTGCCAGTATCCAGCCGATAGGAATGGACCACCAGATGCCGTCCACGCCGACGGAAGGAATGGCGGCAAGATAATAGGCAAGACCGACGCGTGTGCCGAGAGAAATCACCGTGAGAATGACCGACATCAAAGGGAAGTTGATGGCGCGGTAGAAACCGTACAGCAAAAACAGTATGCCGATGCCGAAATAAAAACTGCCTTCAATGCGCAGATATGTTGCGCCGACATGAATGATTTCCGTTTCGCTCGCGTCGATGAAAATCGTCATGAGCGGTTCGGCAAAGACGAAAACGCCGACGGAGATGATGAGACAGAATAAAAATGAGATTTTGATGGCTGCCCGTATGCCCTGCTTGATGCGGTCATATTGTTTAGCGCCGAAGTTCTGCCCGATAAAAGTGGAAAAGGCATTGCCGAAATCCTGCGCCGGCATGTAGGCGAGCGTGTCGATTTTTACAGCGACAGTGAATGCCGCCATAACGGTAGGGCCGAAGCTGTTTACAAGTCCCTGCACCATTAAAATACCGAAATTCATGACGGACTGCTGCGTGCAGGTCAGAACGGAAGCGTTGGTGATATTTTTGAGCATGGCGAAATCCCATTTTAAGTGGCGTTTTTCCGGCATGAGTTCAGGGCATTTCAGCACGGTGTACAAAGCGAGGCCGAGTGCGCAAAGTCCCTGCGATACAACCGTGGCGATGGCCGAACCGGCTACGCCCCAGCCGCATACAGCAACGAAGATTATGGCCAGAATAATATTTAAAACGGCGGAAGCGCCTAAAAAAAGCAGCGGCGTATTGGAATTGCCGACAGCGCGCAGAAGACATGTAAAATAATTATAAATGAAAGTAAAACTAAAGCCGATAAAAATAATGTAGAGATATTCATACGCCAAATCGTAGATTTCCAGCGGTATCTGCATGAAGACGATGATTTCATCTATGTATATAAATATCAGCACGTTTATGACGGCGGTGATGATGAGGATGAGCATGAATGAGAGAAAAATGCTCGATTTTAAACTGTCGGTATTTTTTTCACCGTAGAAGATGGAAAAAAGCGCGCCGCTTCCCATGCACAGACCGAGCAGAATGGAAGTCAGGAATATAATAAGCGTGTATGACGTGCCGACGGCGGCGAGAGCGTCCGTGCCGATAAACCAGCCGACGATTAATGTGTCCGATATATTGTAGAGTTGCTGAAATAAATCGCCGAAAATCATCGGCAGGGAAAATTTAAGCATAGTCCGCGCAACGGGGCCTGCCGTTAAATCGTATTGCATAAGAAAAAAACCTCCTTAATATTTATTATAAGTTCATTTTTCTTTTGAAGTCAAAAAAATAAATAAAAAAGTGCCGGTTCGGCGCAATATAATATAAAACTTTACGTTCATTTTTCTTTTGTTGGCAAAAGGAAAGTAAATTAAAGAAAGTACCATTCGGCACAATATAACATAAAGAGAAATATTTTCTTAATTTATTCTTATATTGCGCCGGGCAATTTTTCTTTGCTGGCACAAAGAAAAGTTGCCGAAAAAGAAAGTGCCTTGGTTCGTGCACCGCTAAGAGATTTTTACTTTAAGAAAATAGTTTTTCATCTCTAACGTTTAAAAACTAGCTTACGCTCAGACATTTAAACTAAAAACAGAGCTAAAAAACTATTTTCTTAATAGCTGAAGCTACCGTAAAAATCTCCAACGCAGACAAAATTTTAGCATAAATAGCAGATTGCAGTGTCAACAGCTCAGCTTAAGTTCTTGCTGGAATAGGAAGGCTCGAGCCAAATTCCAAATGTTTCGAGCCGTTGTGCTGGCTGTACTTATAGAAGGGCTGCGAAGGCTCGCCCAGTGCAGCGGTAGCGAAACGTTTAAAAAGGTTTCTTTTTGGTTCATTTTTCTTTGACTTCAAAGAAAAATGAACGTATAATTTATTATAAAAATTACGAAAAGGAGAAATTTTTTATGGAAGCAACAGTTACTATTATTAATAAATCAGGCGTTCATGCCCGGCCGGCTGCTATGATGGCGCAGATGGGACGCCGCTATAAATCGAAAATCACTTATACGGCCAAAGGACAGACGGTGGATGGAAAAAACATCATTCCGATAACGAGCGTCGGCATGACCTGCGGTACTCAGGTAATCATACGAGCCGAAGGCGAAGATGAAAAAGAAGCCATTGCCGCTCTGACTGAACTTATAAATAATCGTTTCGGCGAACATCAGTAATCGTTTTCCAAGCATTTTACTTATATTTCAGTTGTTTTTGTCGCTGTTTTATGATAAGATAACATATACAATTTTAATGAAATTTTAATGTTAAAGACGATGAAGAAGAGAGTACAGATATGGACGGACTGAACAGAGAGAAAATTGTCGGCTGAAAAATTTTCCTGTCCGGTATCTCGAAAGTAGCTTTGGAGTTCTCAGGCTGAAATAATATTAGGCATGAGCGCAGATACAGCGTTACGTAATGAAGTTCTGACTTTATTTGGCAGAAAAAATTAGGTGGTACCGCGAAATATCTCTTTCGTCCTTTTGGATGAAGGAGATATTTTTATTTGTACAGATTTTACTAGGAGGATTTTTAATGGAAGAGACTAATATTCCGAAAGTTTACGACCCGCAGTCGTTTGAGAAAAAATGGTATCAGTATTGGGAAGAGCATAAATTATTCCATGCTGAAGTGGATAAGACGAAAAAGCCGTTCAGCATTGTTATGCCGCCGCCGAATGTAACAGGTCAGCTGCATATGGGTCATGCTATGGACAATACGCTCCAGGATATTTTAATCCGTTTCAGACGCATGCAGGGCTATAATACATTATGGATGCCGGGAACGGACCATGCCGGTATTGCTACACAGGCGAAAGTAGACGCGGCGCTGCGCGAAGAGGGCAAATCCCGCTACGATATCGGCCGCGATGCTTTTCTGGAACGCGCCTGGGCATGGAAGGAAAAATACGGCAACCGCATTAAATATCAGATACGCACACTCGGTTCGTCCTGCGACTGGGACAGAGAACGTTTTACTATGGATGAAGGCTGCTCCCATGCAGTGCGTGAAGTATTTGTGCAATTATATAAGAAAGGTCTCATTTATCAAGGCAAGCGCATAACGAACTGGTGTCCGCACTGCAATACGGCGCTGAGCGATATCGAAGTTGAACACCAGACGGAAGCTGGTCATCTGTATCATATTAAATATCAGGTGGAAGGCGAAGACAAGTATGTGGAAATCGCTACGACCCGTCCGGAAACGATGTTCGGCGATACGGGCGTTGCTGTTCATCCTGATGACGAGCGATATAAAGATTTAGTCGGCAAGACACTTATTCTGCCGGTTGTCGGCCGCCGTATTCCGCTGTTTGCCGACAGCTATGTAGACCCGCAGTTCGGTACGGGCGCAGTAAAAGTAACGCCGGCGCATGACCCGAATGACTTTGACATGGGTCAGCGTCACAATCTGGAACAGATTGTCGTAATCAACAACGATGGTACGATGGCGGACAATACGGGCAAATATGCAGGGCTCGACCGCTACGAATGCAGAAAACAGCTCATTGCCGATTTGAAGGAAGCGGGCTACCTTTTGAGCATTGAAGACCATGAACATTCCGTAGGTCACTGCTCGCGCTGTTCGGCAACGGTGGAACCGCTCGTTTCCAAACAGTGGTTCGTGAAGATGGAAAGTCTGGCTGCTCCTGCCATTGAAGCTGTAAAATCTGGCAAAATCAAATTCATTCCGGAAAGATTTTCGAAAATCTATTGCAACTGGCTGGAAAATATCCGCGACTGGTGCATTTCCCGTCAGCTTTGGTGGGGTCACCGCATTCCGGCATGGTACTGCGACGACTGCGGCGTGACAATTGTGGAAAATGAAGACGTGAAAGTATGTCCGCATTGCGGATCTGCGCATCTTCATCAGGATGAGGACGTACTCGACACGTGGTTCAGCTCGGGTCTCTGGCCGTTTGAAACGATGGGCTGGCCGGAAAAAACGGAAGAGCTGAAGCAGTTCTATCCGACGAGCGTGCTCGTTACAGGCTACGATATCATTTTCTTCTGGGTTGCCCGCATGGTAATGATGGGACTGGAATTCGGCAAGGATATTCCGTTTAAATATGTATTCATTCACGGTCTTGTGCGCGACAGTCAGGGACGCAAGATGAGCAAGTCGCTCGGCAACGGTATCGACCCGGTGGAAGTAATCGACAAATACGGTGCCGATACGCTCCGCTTCATGCTCATTACGGGCAATACGCCGGGCAACGATATGCGTTTTTACTGGGAACGTGTAGAGTCGGCGCGCAACTTCGCCAATAAATTATGGAATGCCTCCCGCTTCATGCTGATGAATTTGGAAGGCTTCGACAAGAATTTCGTTCCGGCGCAGGAAGATTTCACATTGGCGGACAAATGGATTTTGAGCCGTTATGCCAAAGCTGCTGTCAGCATAACGAACAATCTGGAAAAATTCGAACTCGGCGAAGCAGGCCGCTCTTTGTATGATTTTATCTGGAATGAATTGTGCGACTGGTATATCGAGCTTGCCAAAGCGCGCCTATACGATAAGGAAAATGAACTGCCGCGCAAAGTGGCGCAGTACGTGCTCAATTATGTACTGGAACATACGCTCCGCCTGTTGCACCCGTTTATGCCGTTTATCACAGAAGAAATCTGGCAGCATATACCGCATGAAGGTATCAGCATCATGACGGCGCAGTGGCCGACCGGTGAAGAAAGTAAAATCGACGAAGCGAGCGAAATGCAGATGACGGCTATTATGGAAACGATAAAGGCAATCCGCAATATGAGAGCGGAAGTAAACGCCGCACCGAGCCGCAAAACGGAAGTTATTCTGCATTTTACGGATAAATCGCTGCAAAATGTATTCATAAGCAATGAAAATTATTTTAAAGCATTGGCAAGTGCTGCTCAGGTAACAGAGTGGGAAGACGAAAATGCTAAGCCGCAAAATGCCATGACGGCAGTAGTAAGCGGTGTGGAAGTATATCTGCCGCTTGCCGGACTTATTGATGTGGAAAAGGAAACGGCGCGTCTTGATAAAGAGCTTAAAACACTGGACAAAGAAGTGGCGCGTCTTGATAAGAAATTATCCAATGCAGGCTTTTTAGCGAAAGCACCTGCGGATATTGTCGCTAAAGAACAAGAAAAATTAAAAGGCTATGAGGAAAAACGTGAAGCTGTAAAACAGCGTTTGGCATATTTGGCAACTATTTAATTATTTTGTGATGAAAGGCTAAAGATGAAATGAATTATCAGGAATCATTGGCTTATCTGGACGAGCTTAGTACATTCGGTACTAAGCTCGGACTGAGCCGTATTGAAAAATTGGTAGGCTATCTGGACAATCCGCAGCTGCATTATAAGACTATTCACGTAACCGGCACGAACGGCAAGGGGTCGGTATCGTCCATGCTGTCGAGCATACTTACCATGTCCAATATAAAAACGGGGCTGTATATCTCGCCGCATCTAGTGTCGTATACGGAACGCATTCAGATTGACGGCTGTCCGATAACGGAAGAGGCTTTCGCCGACTGTATCAGCGCCGTTAAGACATTTGCCGACAAAATGGTCGCAGAAGGGGAGGAGTCGCCGACACAGTTTGAAGTGATAACGGCAGCGGCTTTTCTGTACTTTGCTATTAATAAAGTGGAATATGCCGTTATTGAAGTGGGCCTCGGCGGTCTCTTGGACTCCACCAATGTGGTGAAACCGGAAGTATCCGTGATAACGAACGTAACGCTGGAACATGCAGCGCTTTGCGGCGGCACGCTGGAAGGTGTGGCCAAACACAAGGCGGGCATTATAAAGGAAGGCGTGCCGGTCGTAACGGCGGCTAAAGGAATGCCGTTGGAAATCATCATGCAGACGGCGGAAGAAAAAAGTGCCGACATTTTTATCGCAGGCAGTGATTTTTCCTCCGTATACAGCACTTTTGACGGACAGTATCAGTATCTGCGGTTTCTATGCGAACTTACCGGTACGAATTTTGACTACAAGCTGAAAATGCTCGGCGACCATCAGGTAGAAAACAGCGCATTGGCGATAATGACGGCAGGTATATTGTCGAACAATGACGAACGTATAAATAGACAAAATATAATCGACGGACTGGCAACGGCCAAATGGCCGGCCCGCTTTGAACCGCTCAAGCTGGACGGACAGTCGTATATTATTGACGGGGCGCATAATCCGGCGGGAATGAGTATTCTCCGCCAAAATCTGGACAAATATTATCCGGAAGGAAAACGTGTCATACTGCTGGGCATTTTAAAAGACAAAGATATAGATGCCATGCTTGACTATCTGCTCAGGGACGATGACGAGATTGTCATCACGACGCCGGACTCGGTGCGTAAAGCTTCACCGGAATATATTGCGCAAAAAATTCAAAATCATCATGTAGAGCTTTTCGCCGATATGTACGAAGCGCTGAAGGCGGCAAGACATTTGGCAAATAGAGAAAAACTGCTGTGCATTACCGGTTCGCTGTATTTGACAGGCGAGCTGAGGCAGGTCCTGGTCGATGAATTGAAAAACGTGCATAAATGACGGCTGAAAAAACAGTGGGTGAAGATGTGAATATATTTAAAAAAAATAGATTTAACAACGACTGCAAGCGTACGATGTTCTACATTGTGGCGGCGCTTTTGTTCATGCTGCCGTTTTCCTATGAAATATCGAGTCTGCTGCTTGTAGCCGGCTGGCTTGTCTACATTTATAAATCCGTAAGAGGATTTTTTGAATGGGAGAGAACGCCGTTTGATTTTCCGATAGCCATCTTTGTAGTGATATCGTTTCTGTCCGTATTTGTTTCACCAGACCCAGCATTCAGTTTTTATAATTGTTACAATTTAGTAGGAAGATATGTACTTACATATTATTTAGTAGTACAAAGTTTAAACAGCAAGGATATTAAACAGGTACGGATTTTGCCGGACAAAAACAAGCATATAGTCAGGGTGGCGCTTCTGGAACAGGTGAAAATACTCCTGTACGTCATGTGCCTGTCGCTGCTTATCGTGATTGTATACGGCTTTTTGCAGGCGTTTTTAGGCATAGGACTGACGGCGGAAGCGATGGTGTGGACGGATAACGCCATGTTTCCGGGATTGAAGACGCGCGTCTTTTCCACTTGGCAGAACCCTAATCTTCTAGGCGGCTATCTGGATTTCGTTCTGGGACTTTTGATGGGTGTATTCGTCGTAATTAAAAATAAAAACGTGCGCATTGCTGTAGGAATTTTATTCTGTCTGGCGGCATTCTGCTTGACTTTGACGTATGCCCGCGGCGCCTGCATCAGCATCGCCGCAGTAATGGCCGTTTACGGAGCATTGTACAACCGCAGAATTCTCATCGGGCTGATTTTTTTGGCGGCGGTGCTGCTGATAAGCGATACGGCGCTGGTGGAAAGACTGACATCCGTATTTACGAAGCTTGATACGTCGTCGGAAATGCGGCTCGCTTTCTGGGAAAGCACCATTGCCATGATTTTGGATCATCCGCTGCTCGGCATAGGCTGGGGCGCGTATTTTATGGTATACCCTACCTATGATTATTATATGCAGGGCAATTTCATCAAAATCGTTCATGCACACAATATGTATCTGAATTTCATGGCGGAAATCGGTCTGTTCGGTTTTGTGAGCTTCATGGTGTATTATTTCGGCATAATCTATAAAGCGTTCAAAACGCAGATTGCCGATATCGAGCCGCTCAATAAAGGCGTTATGCTGGGCATAGGGCTGGGTATGAGCGCACTGGCGCTTAACGGTCTTACCGATTACGTGATGTTCAATACGGAACTGTCCATGCTGATATGGCTTTTTTCCGGTATTGCGGTAATATTGGGTAAAAAAAGTGTATAATATACATGTTGTGCTAGTTGATTTCTCAAAGCAGTATAAACTATTATACTGCTGACTATAGGCTCGATGTCTTACTAGCACAACGGATTATAATATATAATACCTGTTGTGCTGGTAAAACAGTTTGGAAAATCAACTGGCACAACAGATTATATAATAGTAGAGTAATATGTAATCAAGCCTTAGAGGAGTGAACACAGTGAAGGAACAAGCTATTTCCAAAGCTACAATCGACAGATTGCCGCTATATTATAGAACTTTAAGAATGGCGCAGGATGACGGAATGGATATAATATCATCAGAGGAGCTGGGACGGCGCCTGGTGCTTACGCCGGAGCAAATCCGCAAAGATTTAGCTTTATTCGGTCAGTTCGGCAAAAAAGGAGTCGGTTATTACGTTAACGAACTTAAATTTAATGTAGGCAAAATTCTAGGGCTTGATAATCATTGGAACATCGCTATTGTGGGAATTGGTCATCTGGGTGTGGCGCTTGCCAACTATCAGAATTTTATCGCGCTCGGCTTCAATCTGGTGGCACTGTTTGACAATGACCCGGGTGTTATCGGCAAGACAGTAAATCACGTAAAGATAAAAAGCATAGATGAACTGCCGAAAGCCGTAGCTAAATTAAAGATAGACATAGGCGTTATTGCCGTACCGGCGCAATTTGCCCAATCCGTCGCCGACAAATTGGTTAAAGCGAAAATAAAGGGAATTTGGAATTTTGCCCCGATAAAGATGAAAGTTCCCGACGATGTGAAAATCGTCAATGAGGATTTATCAGTCGGGCTCAGCCGATTATCGTATTATATTACAGGAAAATAAACGATTTCTTGACGGTAAAACTTGACGCTTTTCCCTAGTAGTGGTATGCTTTTGTTAGTGGTATGCGTTATTGTTTATTTACAAATGACGTGTTGATTTTTCATAATTTTTATTTATTAATATTAAGTATAATTATAAATAAAAAATTTATACTGTAAATGGTACAATAATCTTTGATTATCATGCAGTAGAATGATATAATTAAACACGACAAATAATACAATAATACAATCTTAGTAAGGAGGAGAATCTTTAATGATTGACATTTTAGATCGCGTGCGCAATAAGGAACTGCATGCGAAAATTGTCACTGCGGAACAAGCAGCTGAATTAATAAAACCTGGCATGAATGTAGGTACCAGCGGTTTTACGCCGTCCGGTTATCCGAAAGCCGTTTCTTTGGCTCTTGCTGAACGCATGAAAGAACATCCGTTCAAAATCAACTTATTTACTGGTGCTTCTGTAGGACCGGAACTCGATGAAGCTTTATGTAAAGTACACGGTATCGACAAACGTATGCCGTATCAGACAAATAAAGCTGTAAGAAACGCTATCAACTCCGGTGAAATTGCATACAGCGATTTACACCTCAGCGAATCCGCACAGCTTGTTCGCTATGGTTTCTATGGCAAATTAGATGTTGCTATTGTAGAGGCTTGCGCTATTACAGAAGAAGGCAATATCATCCCGACGACTTCTATGGGTAATACGGCTTCTTTCGTACAGCAGGCAGATATGGTTATTGTAGAAGTAAACACTACTCAGCCATTGGAACTCGAAGGTATGCACGACGTTTATGTACCGCTTGACCCGCCTCATCGTCTGCCAATTCCTATTGTAAAGGCTAACGACCGCATTGGTACACCGTACATACCGTGCACTCCAGAAAAAATTAAATGTATTGTTCCTTGCGACATTACAGATAAAACTCGTCCATTCGGCGAAATCAGCGAAGCTGACCACAAAATGTCCCAGTACATTATCGAACTTCTGCATGAAGAAGTTAAAAAAGGCCATATGCCGAAGAACCTGCTGCCGCTTCAGTCCGGCGTAGGCAACGTGGCAAATGCCGTAATCAGCGGATTTGTTGATTCCGACCTTAAAGATTTGTCTGTATACACAGAAGTTATTCAGGACGGTATGTTCGACTTAATCGATGCGGGTAAATTGAACTTTGCATCCGGTACAGCATTATCTCCTTCTCCAGACGGATTAAAACGTTTCTATGAAAATATCAAAGAATATAGAAAACATCTCTTACTCCGTCCGCAGGAAATCTCCAACAGCCCAGAAGTTGTAAGAAGAATTGGTGTTATTGCCATGAATACTGCTATTGAATGCGATATTTACGGTAACGTAAACTCCACTCATGTAATGGGCAGCAAAATGATGAACGGTATCGGCGGTTCCGGCGACTTTGCCCGCAACGCTTACCTCACATGCTTCTTCACAGCATCTACAGCTAAAGGCGGTCTTATCTCCTCTATCGTTCCTATGTGTTCGCATGTTGACCATACAGAACATGATGTTGATATCATCGTTACTGAACAGGGTCTGGCTGACCTTCGCGGTCTTGCTCCACGTGAACGTGCTCGTGAAGTTATTAACAAATGTGCTCATCCTGATTATAAACCAATGCTGATGGATTATCTGGAAAGAGCAGAAGCTGCAACTAAACATGCACAAACTCCGCATATTCTTAAAGAAGCTTTGTCCTGGCATGAAAAATTCATGGAAACAGGTTCAATGAAATAATACCTTTTTAGGGAGGAAAATTAAATTATGAGCAATGAAAAAGAAAAAATCCAAGCTGAATTAGCTGCGTATAATGAAAGCGTAGCAAAAGCAATCGCAAGATTCCCAGAACGTCCGCATCTTCCGGAACAGCGTTTATATACTCCACTTGATATTGCAGATACTGATTATGCAGACGATATCAGCTTCCCTGGCGTATATCCGTATACTCGCGGCGTACAGCCTACTATGTATCGCGGCCGTTTCTGGACAATGCGTATGTATGCTGGTTTCTCCACTGCTGAAGAATCCAACAAACGTTATCGCTATCTGATTGAATCTGGTGCTACTGGACTTTCCTGCGCATTTGACCTTCCGACTCAGATTGGTTATGACTCCACTGACGAAATCTCCGAAGGCGAAGTTGGTAAAGTAGGCGTTGCTATCGACTCCTTAGCTGATATGGAAATCCTCTTTGACCAGATTGACCTTGGTAAAGTTTCTACTTCTATGACTATCAATGCTCCTGCATCCGTACTCTTAGCTATGTACATTGCAGTTGCTGAAAAACAGGGTGTACCTGCTGACCAGTTAAAAGGTACTATCCAGAACGATATTCTTAAAGAATATGCTGCTCGTGGAACATACATCTTCCCTCCACGTCCATCCATGCGTCTTATCACTAATATCTTTGAATATTGCTCTAAAAATGTACCGAAATGGAACACAATCTCCATCTCCGGTTACCACATTCGTGAAGCTGGTTCCACAGCATCTCAGGAAATCGCATTCACAATTGCTGACGGTATCGCTTACGTTGAAGCTGCTATTAAAGCTGGCCTTGACGTTGATGCTTTCGCTGGCCGTCTTTCCTTCTTCTGGAACGCTCACAACAATGTACTCGAAGAAGTTGCTAAATTCCGCGCTTCTCGTCGTATCTGGGCTAAAGTCATGAAAGAAAGATTTGGCGCTAAAAAACCTAAATCCATGATGCTGCGCGTTCATACTCAGACAGCTGGCTCCATGCTTACTGCTCAGCAGCCTAACAACAACATCGTTCGTGTTGCATTGCAGACAGCTGCTGCTGTAATGGGCGGTACTCAGTCCCTCCACACTAACTCCCGCGATGAAGCACTTGCTCTTCCTACAGAAGAATCCGTTATGATTGCTTTGCGTACTCAGCAGATCGTTGCTTACGAAAGCGGCTTAGCTGACGTTATCGATCCGCTTGCTGGTTCCTACTACGTAGAAGCTATGACTAACAGAATTGAAAAAGAAGCTTGGGATTACATCAACAAAATTGATGAACTCGGCGGTGCTGTTGCTGCTATTGAAAAAGGCTATATCCAGAAAGAAATTCAGGATAGTGCTTACAAATGGCAGATGGATGTTGAATCCGGCGCTAAAGTTATTGTCGGCGTAAACAAATTCCAGATTGAAGAAAAACCAGTTGAAGGTCTGCTGAAAGTTGACGCTTCCGTTGGCGAAAAACAGAAAGCTAAAGTTGAAGCAATGAAAGCTAAACGTGACAATGCTGCTGTTGAAGCTGCACTTGCTGACTTGGAAGCTGCTTGCAAAGACGAAAACGAAAATCTTATGCCTCATATCCTCGCTGCCGTTAAAACTTATGCAACACTCGGTGAAATCTGCGGCGTAATGCGTAAAGTATTCGGCGAATATGAAGCACATGTAAATCTTTAATAAGTGAAGATATTTGGAGGTAAATACAATGATTAGAGTATTAGTAGCAAAACCAGGTTTGGATGGTCATGACCGTGGAGCAAAAGTAGTAGCACGTGCACTTCGCGACGCAGGTTTCGAAGTAATTTATACAGGTCTTCGTCAGACTCCGGAACAGATTGCAGAAGCAGCTCTTCAGGAAGACGTTGATGTTGTTGCTATGAGCATTCTTTCCGGCGCTCATCCGCATCTTTTCCCTAAAGTTGTAAAACTCGTTAGAGAAAAAGGCATGAACGACGTATTAATCATCGGCGGCGGCGTTATTCCGGAAGGCGATATTCCTGCATTAAAAGAAGCAGGTATTGCTGAAGTATTCACTCCGGGTACTCCGACATCCGACGTTGTAAAATACATCAACGAACACGTTAAAAAAGACTAATTAAAGCTTAAAGCGTTAATCCTAAAAACTTAAAAGGCAATTCATCCATTCTCCTATAAGTAGTGAGATGAATTGCCTTATTAAGTAAAAAGCTTAAAATGAATTATATAGTTTTTATTTCGCGGAATTATCTGCGGGGAAAACTATAATCAAAGGTGGTGCTTAATATGGATATAGCTCAGGAATTGTTGAAGGGAAACCGCCTGGCGCTTACGCGTGCCATTACGGCGATTGAAAATGAAACAGCTTCTGCAGTAGAAATCATGAAAAAACTGTATCCACATACCGGGCATGCCTTTGTCCTTGGTATTACTGGCCCACCAGGTGCAGGTAAATCCACTCTTACTGATAAAATTGCAAGAGCTTACCGAAATCAAGGAAAAACAGTCGGCATTATCGCTATCGACCCGACAAGTCCATTTACAGGCGGCGCTATTTTGGGCGACCGTATCAGAATGAACAGTTTGACTTTGGATGAAGGTGTTTTTATCCGCAGTATGGGGACAAGAGGCAGCTTAGGCGGTCTGTCGCATAAAACGGCTGATGCAATAAAAGCAATGGATGCTTTCGGCAAAGATGTTATTATTGTAGAAACCGTAGGTGTCGGACAGTCGGAAGTTGATATTGTCAAAGCCGCTGATACGACGATGGTCGTGTTAGTACCGGGACTTGGTGACGATATTCAGGCAATTAAAGCCGGAATATTGGAAATCGGTGATATCTTCACTATCAACAAAGCTGACCTTGATGGTGCAGATAAATTGTATACCGAGCTTAATATGATGCTTGACCTTGACGGCGTAAAGCATGACTGGCGTCCGCCGATTAAAAAGGTTATGGCAAACAGAGGCGAAGGTATAAATGAATTGCTGGAAACCATAGAAGAACACCAGAAATATCTGGAAGAAAGCGGCACTTTGGCTGCAAGACGTCATAAACGCGCTAAAAATGAACTTTTAGACCGTTTAAACGCTTCTATTGGTGCATATATAACAGAACATATCATAAAAACTGGCGAAATTGATACCTACGTAAAAGATATTGAAACTCGTCAGAATGATCCGTATACCGTAGTTAATACGATTATGGATAATATGTTAAAAAAATAACAGATTATTATATCAGGAGGGTCTTATCAATGAAAATCAACAGAGTTGACCATATCGGTATTGCTGTACCAAATCTTGAAGAAGCTAAAAAATTCTATGAAGAAACTTTAGGTATTAAAATCGAAAAACCGGATGAAGTTATCGAAGACCAGAAAGTTAAAGTTAGCTTCGTTCCATGTGGTGAAGTTGAATTAGAACTTCTCGAATCCACAACTGAAGACGGCCCTATCGCAAAATTCATTGCTAAAAACGGCGGCCGCACTGGTATTCAGCATGTTGCATTGAATGTTGATAACATTGAAGAAGCTATCGCTGAAATGAAAGAAAAAGGCGTTCGTATGATTGATGAAAAACCTCGTTACGGCGCTGGCAATTCCAGCATTGCATTCGTTCATCCGAAAGCTAGCGGCATCTTATTAGAACTCGCTCAGCGTTTAGATGAAACAAAATAATCTAGCTTATATTTAAGCATAGATATTTTATTAAGGAGGTATAATTTTGGCTACAGTTCAAGAAAGAATTGACCTCATGAATGCCAAAAAGGAACACATTATGCAAGCAGGCGGCCCGAAACGTGTTGCAAAACAGCATGCTAAAGGCAAAATGACTGCTCGCGAACGTATTGAAAAACTTTTTGATGAAGGTACATTCGTTGAATTAGATCAGTTTGTAAAACATCGTTGCACTAACTTTGGCCAGGAAAAGAAAGACCTGCCGGCTGAAGGCGTTATCACAGGTTACGGTACTGTAGACGGCCGTTTGGTGTATGCTTACGCCCAGGACTTCACTGTAGAAGGTGGTTCCCTCGGCGAAATGCACGCTAAAAAAATCTGGAAAGTACAGGAAATGTCCCTGAAAATGGGCGCTCCTTGCGTTGGTATCAATGATTCCGGCGGGGCTCGTATTCAGGAAGCCGTTGACGCACTTTCCGGTTACGGCGGAATTTTCCAGAGAAATACCGATGCTTCCGGCGTAGTTCCGCAGATTTCCGTAATCATGGGACCATGCGCAGGCGGCGCCGTTTATTCTCCGGCTCTGACAGACTTCATTTACATGGTTAAAAACACCAGCCAGATGTTCATCACTGGTCCTGCTGTTATCAAATCCGTTACGGCGGAAGAAGTTACTGCTGAACAGCTCGGTGGTGCTATGACTCATAACAGCGTTTCCGGTGTTGCTCATTTCGCTGCTGATAATGAAGATGACTGCATTGAACAGATTCGTTATCTGCTCAGCTTCCTGCCGAGCAACAACATGGATGATGCTCCGGAAAGACCGACAAATGATGACCCGTCCCGTATGGATGAAAGTCTTAACACAGTAATTCCGGATAATGCCAACATGCCTTATGACATGAAAGATGTTATTCGTTCTTTAGTTGATGATGGTGAATTCTATGAAGTTCATCAGCATTATGCTACAAATATCATTACATGCTTTGCGCATTTTGACGGACGTTCTGTTGGTATCATTGCTAACCAGCCGGCTGTTATGGCAGGCTGCCTCGATATCAATGCTTCGGATAAATCTGCTCGCTTTATTCGCTTCTGCGACGCATTCAATATTCCTATCGTCAACCTCGTTGACGTTCCTGGCTTCCTGCCTGGTACTGATCAGGAATACGGCGGTATTATTCGTCACGGTGCAAAAATGCTTTACGCTTACTGCGAAGCTACTGTACCGAAAGTTACTCTTATCACTCGTAAAGCATACGGCGGTTCTTACCTTGCTATGTGCTCTCGTGAACTTGGTGCTGACCAGGTTATGGCTTGGCCTACTGCAGAAATCGCAGTTATGGGTCCGGCGGGTGCAGCTAACATCATCTTCAGAAAAGACCCTGATGTTAAAGCTAAAACTGCTGAATATGTCGCTGAATTTGCTACACCTTATAAAGCAGCAGAACGCGGTTACATTGATATGGTAATTGAACCTAAAGAATCGCGTCCTCGTATTATCACTGCTTTGAACATGCTTGCTAGCAAACGTGAAACACGTCCGGCTAAAAAACACGGCAATGTTCCATTATAATAAGGGGAGAGTAAATTAACATGGCAAACAATAATGCTCCTATTAGCGAAGAAATAGTAGCTGCTATTTCCGCCGCTGTAGAAATGATGATTGGCAAAAAAGTTATGGCTGTTCGTATTAAACGCAGCGATGCTTGGACAATGGCCGGCAGACGCGACAACGCTTAATTGTTTTTCCGTCATCGATAACCAATAAATATCCAATAAAATGAAATATCTTGGAGGAATACAAAGTGAAAAAATTTAACATCACTGTAAATGGTAACGCTTATGAAGTTGAAATCGAAGAAGTAAAAGCTGCTGCAGCTCCTGCTCCTAAAGCAGCTCCGGCACCTGCTGCTGCACCTGCACCGAAAGCAGCTCCTGCTGCTGCACCGGCTGCATCTGCTGGTGACGAAACAGTTACAGCTCCAATGCCTGGTAAAATCGTTAAATTAGTAGCTTCCGTTGGTCAGGCTGTTAATGCTGGCGACACTCTCTTAATTCTCGAAGCTATGAAAATGCAGAACGAAATTTCCGCACCTAAAGCTGGTACAGTTAAATCCTTCGCAGTTAATGCTGGCGATAGCGTAAAACCTGGTCAGGCAATGGTTGTTATTGGCTAATAATTAATTTTGCATTAAAATCCATCAGTCGTTCGGCTGATGGATTTTTTTATCTTTTTTTATCAAGGAGAGATTTTTATGGAAAAGCTATACAGTGTTTTTTTCAGTCCTACGGATACGACGCGCGGTGTGTTGGATTTTCTGGTAGCCGGTATGCAAAAAGCAGCGGAAGATGTTGATTTAACTTCGTATCAGAATAAGGATTTGCAGAAAGATTTTACAGCGGAAGATACTGTATTAATCGGTGTTCCGTCTTATGCGGGCAGAGTGCCGGAAACTTTTGTGCAGCGTTTTAAGGAAAATATTAAAGGAAACAATACTCCTGCCGTTATAGTAATTACCTTCGGCAATCGTGCTTATGAAGATACGCTGATAGAGCTGAAGGATTTGGCACAGGCAAACGGTTTTAATGTAATTGCCGCCGCAGCTGTGGTAACGCAGCATTCCATCGTGCCGCAGTTCGGCGCGGGCAGACCGGACGGGCAGGATAAAGAGGAACTGAAAAATTTTGCCGCTCAGGTGAAAAATAAATTAGCGAGCCAAAATACGGCAGCGATAACGGTGAGCGGAAACCGTCCGTATAAACAGGCGATGGCTTCGGCAATGGCTCCTGTTTTGGCTGAGGATAAATGTATCGGCTGCGGAACGTGCGTTATTGCCTGTCCGACCGGTGCGATAGACAAGAGTTCGTTTGAGTGCGAAAAAGCGAAATGTATTTCCTGTCTGCGCTGTATAAAAGTATGCCCGATGAACTGCCGCTATGTGCCGGAGGAAATACTGGCTAAACTGAAAGCGCATTTAGCACCGCTTTGCGCGAGCAGAAAGGATAATGAATTTTTTATCTGAACATGAGAAAGCAAAAGGGAAGGTAATATGGAAAACAGATTGACTGTAATGAAAAAAGCATTTACGGCAGCGTTTCCGAAAACAATACCGATTTTTGCCGGATTTTGGTTTTTGGGAATGGCGTACGGGATTTATATGAACGTATCGGGTTTCAGCTTTTTGTATACGCTGATTATGAGCATGTTCATTTTTGCCGGTTCTATGGAATTTGTAACGGTCAGTCTGCTGCTCGGCGCTTTTAATCCGCTGCAGGCTCTGCTGCTCACGCTCATGATAAATGCGCGCCATTTGTTTTACGGTATTTCCATGCTGGACAAATACCGTAAAACAGGCTGGAAGAAATCATATCTTATTTTCGGCATGTGCGATGAAAGTTTTTCGATTAATTATACGGCGAGAATTCCGCAAGGGATAGACCGCAACTGGTTCATGTTCTTCGTTACCAAGTGTGCCGTAAAGCCCCGTGCTTTAGCACTGGGGATATAAGGCACGTCCGACGAATTTGCATAAGCAATTGAAGTCGGACCATTTTATTTTGTATAGTTATATGCTATCATGAAACTATAAATAATAGTAAGGCGGTGAAATAAATGAAAACCTATTGCTTTAAGCTGTATAATTCCAAACGAAACAAAAAACTTCATAGGCAGATTAACGCGGCAGGTCTCATTTATAATCACTGCATTGCACTCCATAAACGGTATTATCGCTTATTTAAAAAATCATTGCACAAATTTGTTTTGCAGGGACACTTGACTAAACTAAAAAAACTGGCAAAGTTCAGCTATCTTAATGAAATCGGCTCACAGGCGGTGCAAAATATAACTGAGCGTATAGACCGTGCTTATAAGCTGTTTTTCAGAAATCAGAAGCATAATATCCGTTCAGCTCCGCCGTCATTTAAAAAAGTACGTAAATATAAATCGTACACATTGAAAACATCCGGTTGGAAATTGCTGGGCAAAAACGTTATTAAAATAGCCAATCAGAAATACCGCTATTTTAAATCGCGGGATATCGACGGAAAAGTAAAAACTGTAACCATAAAGCGCGATGCTTTAGGCGATATTTATTTATATTTTTCCTGTGAAACGAATGAAAACGAAGTCTTAACAAGAACAGGTAACAGCGTCGGTTTCGACTTCGGTCTGAAGAAATTTCTCACAGGTTCAGAACGGAAAAATATTATTTCTCCGCTGTTTTTCAAACGAAACGCAAAACTAATCGCTAAAGCTAATCGCAATTTATCCCGTAAACAGAAATCTTCCAACAATCGCCAAAAAGCTAGACTGAATTTGGCAAGACTGCATAAAAAAGTAGCGAATATGCGCCGTGATTTTCATTGGAAAACGGCACGGTATCTAGCTCAAAAATACGCTTTAATCTCTAT
>JFBN01432754.1_pt1 | contig 32075 bp, 22 predicted proteins | sample 768741 | NCBI WGS metagenome assembly JFBN01 (sample SAMN01983846, study PRJNA193217) | chicken gut metagenome | biome: terrestrial biome; isolation source: ceca of Broiler chicken | host: Gallus gallus | place: United Kingdom: England | collected 2010-09-07
TGCTCTCGCCTTTCGCTATATTTGTACCTTATTAAGTTGTATAGATACTCTATTCGATATGCCTACAAATCAAGACGAAACCCAAATACAATCCACTCCCCTGGAAGGAGCTACACCTGCCGAAGGATCGGTTCAGGAGGAGAAACCCCGCAAAGGCCTGTTCAAGAACGAACAGGCAAGTTTTATCACGGGGATAATTCTCATTATCTTTTCGGTCTACCTCACCATCTCGTTCATTTCGTTTTTCTTCACCGGAAGCGCCGACCAGAGCAAAATCGAAAACCTGTCGGTGGGCGAACTCTCGTCGATAAGCAACGACATACAGAACTGGACAGGAGCTTTCGGAGCCTACCTCTCCAACCTCATGATCAATCGGTGGATGGGTATCTCGGCCTTCATCGTGGCGCTGTGGCTCTATGTGGTAGGGCGCCGCTTCATCAAGGTAGCGCACACGCGCATGATACGCTTCACCATCAGTTGCGCCCTCTCCATCATCGTGATCTCGCTCTTCTTCGGTTTCATCTTCCTGCACAGCTACAACCACACCTTCCTCTACCTGGGCGGCTACCACGGCTACTACACCACCCAATGGCTCAACGCCTGGATAGGACCTTGGGGCACGGCCCTGCTCATTGCGGCGCTCACCATCGTGCTGCTGGTGCACCTCAGCTACAAGACTATCGACTACATACGTAGGGCCTCTTCGGTCAACCTCACCGGCCGGGCAATCCAGGCGATCAAACACAAGGCTGCCAAGGTATCGGAGGAGTCTCATGAAGAAGATGTTGATGATGAAAATAAGAACAAGATGACCGACGAGCCGGAAGTTCGAGCTGACGAACCGAAGGAGGAAACTTCGGCCAAGACCGAGCAGACGACAACCCATCAGTCAATCGAAACAACCGAAACGACTCCCGACGAGGAGCCTGTCGACTCGATGCCCGAATTTCTCGATGCTCCGGTAGAGCCCATACCTACCCCCGAGGAGATGCAGGAGAACACTACTCACGACCACGAAGAACCCAAACGAATGACTATCGACACGGGCGACCCATCGTTTGTCATCGAGACGGCCGAGACCGAGGAGCTGGCTACCCAGGCGTCTCCCATGGAGGACTACGACCCCACCAAAGACCTGTCGCACTACAAGCGGCCCACCTTCGACCTGCTCGACAAGCGCGAGAGCAGCGAGGTCGAAATCAACATGGAGGAACAGGCGGCCAACAAGAAACTCATCACCGAGACGTTGAAAAACTACAACATCGGCATCAGCTCCATCACGGCCACCGTAGGCCCCACCGTCACCCTCTACGAAATCAAGCCCGAGGCCGGCGTGCGCATCGCCCGCATCAAAAGTCTCGAAAACGATATAGCCCTCAGCCTCTCGGCACTGGGTATCCGCATCATCGCCCCTATTCCCGGTAAGGGAACGGTGGGTATCGAGGTGCCCAACAAAGACCCCAAGATGGTCTCGATGTACTCGGTACTCGCCTCGCGCAAGTTCCAGGAGTGCAAATACGAGTTGCCGTTGGCGCTGGGCAAGAGCATTACCAACGAGGTATTCATTGCCGACCTCTGCAAAATGCCACACATTCTGGTAGCCGGTGCCACGGGACAAGGAAAATCGGTGGGGCTGAATGCCATCATCACTTCTCTGCTCTACAAGAAGCACCCGGCCCAACTCAAATTCGTGCTGGTCGACCCCAAGATGGTCGAGTTCAGCATCTACTCGTCCATCGAACGGCACTTCATGGCCAAGCTCCCCGATGCCGAGAAGGCGGTCATCACCGACAGCGACAAGGTTATCGCCACCCTCAACTCGCTCTGTATCGAGATGGACAACCGCTATGCCCTGCTGGCCAAGGCCAACGTGAGAACCATCAAGGAGTATAACGAGGAGTTTATCCACCGTCGGCTCAACCCCAACAACGGGCACAAGTTCATGCCCTATATCGTGGTGGTCATCGACGAGTTTGCCGACCTCATCATGATGGCCGGACGCGATGTCGAAATGCCTATTGCCCGTATCGCCCAGAAAGCCCGGGCCGTGGGTATCCACATGGTCATCGCCACCCAGCGTCCTTCGACGACGGTCATCACGGGTAACATCAAGGCCAACTTCCCGGCCCGTATCGCCTTCCGGGTGATGCAGATGGTCGACTCGCGCACCATTCTCGACGCTCCCGGTGCCAACCAGCTCATCGGCCGGGGCGACATGCTCTTCACCGAAGGGGGTGAGTTGAAGCGTATCCAGTGCGCCTTCATCGACACGCCCGAGGTGAAACGCATCTGTGAATACATCAGCAAGCAACAGGGATACCCCGAAGCCTACGAACTGCCCGAATACAAGAATGCCGACAGCGACACGGGCGGAGGCAACGACATTGCCAACCGCGACCCCCTCTTCGAAGAGGCCGCCAAGATGATTGTCGTCTCGGGACAGGCATCGACCTCCTCGCTGCAACGGCGCTACTCCATCGGCTACAACCGGGCCGGCCGATTGATGGACCAACTCGAAGCGGCCGGCATCGTGGGTCCGAGCGAAGGGGGAAAACCGCGCCAGGTATTGATATCGGACATCATGGCCCTTGAAAACAAATTGGAATTAATGAAATGAAAATCAACCGCATTCTCCTATTCGTCGCCGCACTCTTCGTCCTGACCTGCCCCAAGGAGGTTCAGGCCCAAAGCGGTACAGCCGCACTCGACAAGGTGGTGGAAAAGTTCCGCCGCTCGGGTGACCTTTCGGCCAATTTCACCCTGACCCTCTACAACGCCCTGAACGAACCGGTCGACAAACAGACCGGCACCATCAAGCTCGCAGGCAACAAGTTCTACTGGAAAACTCCCTCCATGACCGTGTGGTATAACGGCCAGCTGCAATGGGCCTACGTCGCATCGACCCAAGAGGTGAACCTCACCGAGCCCACTGCCGACGAGGTAGCCAGCATCAATCCCTATATCCTCATCAATACCTACAAACAAAACTTTACCGTCAAGGCGCTGAAATCGAAAAACAGCCAGTTGCGGGTGGCCGAACTCACCCCAAAAAAGAAAGGAACGAACATCGAGCGCGTGGTCATCACCGTCAACGCCTCGTCGTGGACTCCCCAGTCGTTCCAGCTCTATTACAGCGACCGCACCCACAGCACCATCGTGCTGTCGAAATATACCGCCGGGCAAAACTTTCCCGACGCCACCTTTGTTTTCGACAAGAAACAGTACCCCAACGCCGAAATCATCGATTTACGCTAATTATTCACCTTTAAAATAGATAGAACAAAAGTTATGGAACAGAACGAACATATCCGTTGTCTTATCATCGGTTCCGGTCCCGCCGGTTACACGGCAGCCATCTATGCCGCACGGGCCAACCTCTCACCGGTCCTCTACGAGGGCATGCAACCCGGCGGTCAACTCACGACGACCAGCGAAGTGGAAAATTTCCCCGGTTACCCCGACGGCCGATCGGGTCTTGACATGATGGAGGACTTGAAGAAACAGGCCGCCCGATTCGGTACCGACATTCGTCGGGGTATCGCTACCGCTGCCGACTTCTCGACCCGTCCCTACCGCATCACCATCGAAGGAGAAAAGGTGGTCGAAGCCGACACCGTCATCATTTCGACCGGAGCCTCGGCCAAGTATCTGGGTCTCCCCGACGAAGCCAAATATGCCGGCTTGGGCGTATCGGCCTGCGCCACATGCGACGGATTCTTCTACCGCAAGAAGATTGTAGCCGTGGTAGGAGGTGGCGATACCGCCTGCGAAGAGGCCGAATACCTGTCGCACCTCGCCTCGAAGGTCTATCTGATTGTGCGCAAAACCTTCCTGCGGGCCTCCAACATCATGCAACAGCGGGTTATCGAGAACCCCAACATCGAAATCCTGTTCGAGACCCAGGCCGAAGGTCTGTTCGGTGAGAACGGCGTAGAAGGGGTGCATCTGGTCAAGGGGAAGGATACCGACCACGAAGAGCATTACGACCTGGCCATCGACGGTTTCTTCCTGGCCATCGGCCACAAGCCCAACACCGACATATTCAAAGGCTCGATCGATCTCGACGAAAACGGCTATATTGTTACCGACCCCTACACGACGGCTACCAACGTGCCCGGTGTATTTGCCGCCGGCGACGTGGCCGATCCCCGCTACCGCCAGGCCATCACGGCTGCCGCCTCGGGGTGCAAGGCCGCTATCGATGCCGAACGATACCTCGTCAATAACAAGCTATAAAAAACAGTTTTTGACTGAGCAGCTCAAAAGGAGAAAGATTTGAATCTTTCTCCTTATTTTTTATTGCTACAACTCTCGATTTATTATAAAAAACAAATGTTTTTACTCTTTTAAGAAACAATATATCAATTTTTTGCCTATTTTTGTGCTGTAAAACATAGTTATAAGGCAAATGGTCAAGAAAAGCACATTAGAGTCTATTCTGCAAAAAGAGATGTCTGACTTTTGGGCATTACTCGAAAATGAAGAAAAACGCACGATTGCCGAAAATTTCAAAATTCAGAACTACAAGAAAAACGAAATCATATACAGCGAAGGAGAGGATCCCTCGCAACTCATGTGCTTGCTGAAAGGGAAGGTCAAAATCTACAAGGACGGTGTGGGAGGCCGCAGCCAAATCATTCGGTTGATTCGTCCGGTTCAATATTTCGGCTACCGGGCCTATTTCTCGCGCGAGCCCTATGTCACGGCCGCTGCCGCCATCGAGAGTTCGACGGTAGGTTCCTTACCCATGCCGCTGGTCGAGGAGTATATCCGCAAGAACAACGGGCTGGCTTGGTTCTTCATCAAGGAGCTCTCCAACGACCTGGGCATCTCGGACGCCCGCACGGTGAACCTCACCCAGAAACACATTCGGGGCCGGCTGGCCGAGTCGCTGCTGGTGCTTAAAGAGAACTATGGTGTTGAGGAAGACGGGCTCACCCTCAACATCTACATGGCACGGGAAGACCTGGCCAACCTCTCGAACATGACTACCTCGAATGCCATTCGCACCCTGTCGAGTTTTACCAACGAAAAGATCATTACCGTCGACGGCCGACGCATTCAAATCATCGACGAAGACCGGCTGCGCAAAATCAGCAAATTCGGATAATCCGCACACAATCTTCCCCCATATAAAGCAAGAAGCTGTCGCCCTCGGGGCGACAGCTTCTTGCGTATATCCGGTTCGATAAGCTAACGACTTCACCGAAACTATTTCAACTCAAACCCGGCCTTCGACCGAATGTCGCCCGAAGAGGCTCCTACCAGCACCTCAAATCGACCCGGTTCGGCTACCCACTCATGCTTCGCGTCGTCGAAATAAGAGAGGCTCGTGCGGTCGAGCAGGAACTCGACTTCACGACTTTCGCCCGGTTGCAGCATCACTTTCCGGAAGCCCTTCAACTCTTTCAGGGGGCGGGGCAACGCCGATTTCAGGTCGGACACATAGAGTTGCACCACCTCGGCACCGGCACGGTTCCCCGTATTCTTCACCGTCAACCGCACCCGCAGGGTATCGGCGGCGGTCATCTGCTTGCGGTCGAGCGATACTTTACCATACTCGAAGGTGGTATAGCTCAGTCCATGACCGAAGCAGAAGAGCGGCTTGCTATCCTTTTGCAGATCGTTCCAACGGTAACCCACGAAAATATCGTCCCGATATACCTGCTTGTGGTCCACACCCGGATAGACCAGAGGGTCGTTCAAGGCATGGGCGTGGTAGTCTCCCAGTTGTTTGCCTATCGTGAAAGGCAATTTGCCCGAAGGATTCACGTCGCCTACCAGCACCGAAGCCAAGGCATTACCCGCTTCGCTACCGCAATACCACCCCTCGACAATAGCCGGTACCCGGTCGGCCCAGGGCATCGCCACGCTATTGCCCGAGATGAGTACCACCACCGTGCGGGGATTGGCCTCGGCCAAGGCCTCGATTACCCGGTCCTGATTGTAGGGCAGACCGTAAGCAATCCGGTCGCCTCCCTCGCAATCCTGCTGGCTGTTCTTGTTGAGACCTCCGACAAATATCACATAGTCCGACTCCCGAGCCAAGCCGACCGCTTCGGCCAGCAATTCTTCGGCCGAACGTGACTCCGACAGGTCGACCTTCGAGACCACACCGTTATACGAACCGTCGGTATTGCCCACATAACCCCGGGCATACACCACCTCGGCCGCATCGCCCACCCGAGCCCGCAGGCCGTCGAGCGGCGACACCTCGTACCAGGCTTTCAGCGACGAGCTGCCACCGCCTACCGTCATCATCTTGATGGCATTCTCGCCCACGACCAGAATTTTCTTCGTCTTGTCCAGAGGTATGGGCAGCACGTTGTCTCTATTCTGCAACAGCACGATACCCTCCTGGGCTATCTGCCGGGCAGCCAAAGCATGTGCCGGATTCTTGAACGAGCCGAAGGGACGGTTCCGATTCATCGTCGTACGATACATGAGGCGCAGGATATTCCGCACCTTCCCGTCGAGAACCGACTCGGGAATCTCTCCCTTCTTCAACAGATCGAGGAAGGGTTGTGCCAGGAAGTAATGATTATAGGCATCGCTCGCACTCACGCCCAGACCGTCGGTACCGGTACCAAACTCCATATCGAGGCCGTTATAGGCCGACTCCACCGTGTTGTGTACCCCTCCCCAGTCGGAGATGACTACCCCGTCAAAGCCCCATTCGCCCCGCAATATGTCGTTGAGCAAATATTGGTTGTGGCAGCAATGCTGCCCCTTGTAGCGATTGTAGGCCCCCATGATGGCCCAGGCCTTGCCACGCTGCACGGCAGCCTGGAAGGCGGGCAGATAGAGCTCGTAGAGAGCCCGGTCGCTCACCTCCACATCGACCGCATAGCGGTCATACTCCTGGTTGTTCAAGGCAAAGTGCTTTACACAGGCGGCTACCCCGTTGGACTGTACCCCTTCGATATAAGGCACCACCATTTCGGAGGCCAGATAGGGGTCCTCGCCCATATATTCAAAATTACGTCCGTTCAACGGTGTGCGGTAGATATTCACCCCGGGGCCCAGCAACACATTCTTGTTTCGGTAACGGGCCTCCTCGCCTATCGAGCGGCCGTACAAGAGGGCCATTTCGGGGTTCCACGAAGCGGCCAGACAGGTCAAAGCCGGGAAGGCCATGCACGAGTCGTTGGTCCAACCGGCCTGCTCCCACTCGTCCCAAGCCACCTCGGCCCGTATGCCGTGCGGCCCGTCGGTCATCCAGTTCTCGGGCAAGCCCAATCGGGGAACCCCCGGCGAACTGAATTTCGATTGTGCGTGACACAAGGCCACCTTCTCTTCAAGGGTCATTCGCGACAAGGCATCTTCGATGCGTTCCTCGACAGGTTTCGTATCGTCCAGGTAAACAGGAGTCTGGGCCATAGCCACGCTCCCCAGAGAAAGGAGCAAGACTCCTACGAAATAAAAATAACGTTTCATGGTAAAAGCAAATGTGATTGTGGGAATAAAGGTAGTGATAAATCGGCTATCGAGCAATATCGCACCAGAAAATAAATTTACACAATGTCGACTTTCACCAAACAGCGCAGCCCAGCCCCAAAACAGACGGAATCATGGTAACCGACGGATTACCTTCCCCGACGAGGTCTCGGCAAACGCCGGCAGATAAAAGAGCCTGCGCGGTACCTCATAGCGACCTACCCGCTCCCGAATACGAGCGAGCAAGGCGACCTCGTCGGTCTCCGACAGGGGATCGCCCTCGATGGCCAGCGCCACACACTCGCCCCACTTTTCGTCGGCACAGGCGGCGATAAAGAAACGACGGGTAAAGAGGGGGGCAATCTGCTGCTCTATCCGCTCGGGGAAGACCTTGACACCCCCGCTGTTAATCACATGGTCATACCGCCCAATCCATCGGAAGCGGTGCTCGTCAATCAACTCGACCACATCGTTGGTGACCAACTCCTTGACCGCAAAATGGGGGGTGTGAATGACCAGGCAGTCCCGGTTGTCGACCGAAAAGGTAATCTGCCCGAGAGCCCGATAGGTCATCGTGGGGTCACCGATACGGCGCAAAGCCACGTGCGAAACCGTCTCGGTCATGCCATAGGTGGCATAGGAGCGCACCGGCAACTCGTTCAACTCGGCTTCGGCAACCGACGGAAGCGAGGCCCCGCCGATAATGAGAGCTCCCACCCGGGCCAACCTCCCGCACTGCGCATCGTCGCGCAACGACTCGACAACCTGCGCCGGAACCATCGCGGCAAAATCGACCCGCTCGTCGACCGACGCCAACGGACGGCTCGACGGCGGCACGACCAGCAAATCGGCTCCCGACAGGAGGGCCCGCACAATCATCATCTTGCCGGCAATGTAGTCGGGCGAGAGACACAACAGCATTGTCGTTCCAGCCGCAAGTCCGAAATAGTCGACCGTGAGCCGGGCCGACTCCTCCATGTCGTGTTTCAACAACTTTATCGGCTTGGGGGCCCCGGTCGAACCCGAAGTATGCCCCCACACGAAATTGGTCGACGAATACCATTCGTCGAGGAAATCGGCCACCTGCGGCGTGGCAACCGCCAGCACCTCTTCGCGAGTGCGGCACAACCGATGATTGAGAGTTATCTCCATGACAGTCCCGAAAAATCCCACTCCTTGGCCGGGTTGTAGAGTAACTGTTCGCCCACCTGTTCGAGCGGCGACGGTATGTTGTTGGTATAAAGTGCGCCGGTTCCCAACCCCTGCGGCATCTCCACGGGAAGGGTGGCGGTAAACTGGGCAATCGCATTCAGCCCCACATTCGACTCCAAGGCCGAGGTAATCCACCACCCCGCCCCGGCGACACGGGCGGCATCGATCCACTCCTGCGTTCCCGTGAAGCCCCCCACGAGCGAGGGCTTCAACACCACATACTGCGGGGCGACGGTTTCCAACAACGCACGCTTTTCGGCGGCACCGTTCACCCCGATCAGCTCCTCGTCGAGCGCAATCGGCAGGGGCGAAGTCTCGCACAGCCGGGCCATCGCCTCCCACTGGCCGGCCCGTATGGGCTGTTCGATGGAGTGGAGGTCATAGTCCGACAATCGTTTCAGGTACTCCAACGCCCGGTCGGGAGCGAAAGCACCGTTGGCATCGACCCGCAGTTCGATGACCTCACGGGGATACCGCCGGCGGATAAAGGCGAGCAGGTCGCACTCGTCGTCGAAGTCGATGGCTCCTATCTTCAACTTGATGCACGAGAAGCCGGCCGCCAGCTTCTCCTCAATGCGCTCCGCCATGGTGCGCTTGTCGCCCATCCAGATCAGGCCGTTGATGGTGATGCCCCGCTTCCCGTCGGCAAAATCCGACGGGTAGACCACCCGCCGGCCGCCATGCCGCCAGTCGAGCAGAGCCGTCTCCACACCGAAGCGGATAGAACTCCACGCCGCAAGGTCGAGAGTGTCGTAACGGTCAATCTCGCGGCACACCTGTTGCAGCACGCTCTCATACTCGGGCCGGTCATCGGCCCCGAGCCCTCTGAACAGCGCACATTCGCCTACTCCAAACCGGTCGGGGTCGGCATCGTCCCACACCCGCACCAGGTAGGTCTCCTTGTCGGTGAGGATACCGCGCGAGGTCCCGCTCGGTACCTTGAAGTGCAGGGTATAGGGAGTGTAGCTCGCCTTCAACATCTTAGCCGGGGAATTTGGGGAATTTCTGGAAATCGGGGTCGCGCTTTTCGAGGAAGGCGTTCTTCCCCTCCTGCGCCTCTTCCATGAGGTAGTAGAGCAACGTGGCATCGCCGGCAAACTCCATGAGACCGCGCTGCCCGTCGAGTTCGGCATTCAGCGCCCGCTTGATCATGCGGATAGCCATGGGGCTACGCTTCAAAATCGTCTGGCACCACTCGACAGTCTCCTCTTCCAGCCGGTCGAAAGGCACCACCTTGTTGACCAGGCCCATGGCCTCGGCCTCCTGAGCCGTGTACTGACGGCAGAGGAACCAGATTTCGCGGGCTTTCTTTTGCCCTACGATACGGGCCAGATAAGAGGAACCAAAGCCGCCGTCGAAACTGCCCACCTTCGGCCCCGTCTGCCCGAAACGGGCATTTTCCGAGGCAATCGTCAAGTCGCACACCACGTGCAGCACATGGCCGCCCCCGATGGCATAGCCGTTGACCATGGCGATGACCGGCTTGGGAATGGAGCGTATCGCCTTGTGCAGGTCGAGCACGTTGAGACGGGGCACCCCGTTTCCGTCGATATAGCCGCCAATGCCCTTCACCTTCTGGTCGCCTCCCGAACAGAAGGCCTTGTCGCCGGCACCGGTGAGCACCACCACGCCAATATCGGGACGCTCGCGGCAGATAGCCATGGCATCGAGCATCTCGTTGTTGGTCTGCGGACGAAACGCGTTATACACCTGCGGGCGGTTAATTGTGATTTTGGCGATTCCGTCGTAGTAATCGAAGAGGATATCCTCATACTCCTTGATGGGTTTCCAATCAAACTTTTTCATATCGTATCGTTATTTGTAGCGTAAAAAACGGATAATTCGGATTTATGACCGGGCCCGGCGGAAGTAGCCCCGCAGCACCTCGGCATTATAGACGTTGGGCGTATGCACGGCCAGGATTGCCGGTTGCCCGCTCTCGGCAAAGAAGCGGGGCAGCACCTCGGCAGCCGATGCCTCGTCGTGAATTTCGAAATAACGCAAGCCAAAGAGGTCGGCATACTTCTCAACGGGAATATCGCGATGCACCTCGAAGCAGCGTTCCAGTTCGGGCAGACCGGCCGTGGGTTTGATAAAGCGGAAGATTCCGCCCCCACCGTTGCACATGACTATCACCTTGAACCGGGGAGACAAATAGGACGATGAGAGGCCGTTGGCATCGTAGGAGAAACTCATGTCGCCCGTGATGAAGAGGGTCATGGCCTCGTCGACACACGAGGCACCGGCAGCTGTCGAGGTAGAGCCGTCGATACCGCACACCCCGCGGTTACAGTCGTTTCGGCTTGTCTGCGGACAGTCGAAGAGCTGGGCATAACGTACCGTCGTGCCGTTGGAGAGTTGCAGGGCGGTACCGACCGGTATGGCGGGCAGAATCATCGAAAAGGCCTTCAAGTCGCACCACCCGATGCGGGCGATGTAGTCGTCGTGCAGGCGGGTAGCCAGGCGCTCCTTGTCGTGCCAGCGGTCCGAATAATCGCTCCCGACTGCCGAAACCCGACGGGCCAGTGCTTCGATAAAGGGAGCCGGAGCAGTCTCGATCTGGCGGGTGAGCGCCTGCATGGTATCGACTACCCGGTCGCCCTGCGAGATGCGCCAGTGAGCCCGGGGCTTGTGCTGCCGCAAAAAGGCCTTGATCATGCGCGACACCAGCGAACCGCCCAGGGTAATGAGCAGGTCGGGGGCAAATTCGGGCCACTCGCTCTTGTCGAGCACCGAGTAGACTCGGTCAATGGTGGGGATAAACCCTTCGCCCCGCACGTTGGCCAAAGTCTCGGTAAGGACTACCACCTGAGGCAATCGGGCCAGTTGCGAGAGGGCCCGAGCCAGCGCCTCGTCGGGCTGCATGAAGGCGGCCACGACCAGTACCTTGCGGGCCGACATGAACTCGTCGCTCAGGAGCGACATCGACTCCTCGTCGGGCACACGGGCCGCCGGTATTCTCGTCACCAACCGCTCGGGACGGGGCGGACAGTCGGTCTCGCCGGTGAGCGGCTCGGTAATGGAGAGGTTGATATGTACAGGCCCCTTCTCGCCCGAGAGAGCGGTGAGCAGGGCATCGTTCACGCAACGGTTGAAATACCAGCCATCGGTTGCCAGGGTCCACTCGGCACGCAGGTCGTACGACCGTTTCACCACGTGCGACAAGGCTCCATACTGGCGCAGGGTCTGACCGTCGTCCTGATCGATCCACTCGATGGGACGGTCGCCCGACACGACAATCAACGGAATGTGCTGATAATAGGCTTCGGCCACGGCAGGTGCATAGTTGAGCAAGGCGGTACCCGAGGTGCAGACCAGCGCCACCGGCTCGCCGCTGCGCTGCGACATGCCCAGGGCCATGAAGGCGGCGGAGCGTTCGTCGACCACCACATACGACTCGATAGACTCGCTTCTCGAAAAGGCCATCAAAAGCGGGGCGTTTCTCGACCCGGGCGAAAGGACAACCCGTTTCACCCCCTGTTTTACCAAAATCTCGACGAGGGCATTACACCCTTGTTTATCTGTTGTCTTCATACGTTCTATTCGATTAACCGTTAAGGACCGAGAGCAAGGTCTGCGCCTTGGCTTCGGTCTCACTCCATTCACTGGCAGGCAGCGATTGAGCCGTAAGCCCTCCACCTACATACAATCTCACATGCGTCTTGTTCATCTCCATGCAACGCAAGTTGACAAACAAGTGTACCCCGTTCCCTCCTATCGGTCCCAGAAATCCACTGTAATAGCGGCGACGGTGCGCCTCCACACGGTCTATCCACTCCTTCGCAGCCGCTTTGGGATACCCCCCGACCGCCGGTGTGGGGTGCAATGCCGACAAGACCCGGGTCAACTGCTCCCGGTCGAGATGACCCTCGACCGAAACGGGCGTGCACAGATGCTCGACCTGAGCGGCCTTCCGGGTAAAGCGGCTCCCCACGACGGGAGCCAGCCCGCAACCCGCGAGCGATGCCACAATCGAGTCGGCCACAATCTGCTGCTCGTCCTGTTCCTTCTGCCCCCATTCGCCCGGGCTACCGGCCCGACGGGTTCCGGCCAGCGCCATGGTCGACAGCTCCCGCCCGTCATAGTCGAGCAGGGTCTCGGGGGTGGCTCCTATCCAGCGACTGCCGCCGGGCAGATGCACCCAGCTGACAAAGGCGGCGGGATACCGGGCGGCCAACCGCACGAAGAGTTCGACGTCCGAAACGGCCGGACGAGGCAGCGTGACGGTGCGCGACAGCACCGCTTTTCTCAATTCCCCGCGAGCCATCGCCTCCACCAACGTCTGTGCCTGCCGTTCATACGACGGATAATCCGTATCGGCCAACGGCATGGCCTCCTCGGCCTCGGCGACCGGGGTGACCCAGGATTTCAAGGTGGCCGGGTCGAGCTCTTCGACCGGCACAGGCCTTACCGGGAAAAAGAGTGTAGGGAGAGCCTCCCGGTCAAACGGGGCAAAGAGGAATCCCTCCCCTTCGTCCGGGAGCCGGTCGGCGTCGAGCGTGACCAGCCTGTCGGCCGCACAAGCGCCCCAATAAAAGGTGTGCCCGCCCGGCAAACGAAAGGCAAAGGCGGGAAAACGGGCGGCAAGACTCTGCTCGAAGGCTTGCCGCAAAAGCGATATTGCGGAAGATGCGCCACTCATGACCACCGCAGAGGATTATCGATCCGACGTGACAGGCTCGGCCATCAGCTCAAAGGGCATGGCCTCGACAATCTTCACCCGACAGAACTCCCCAATGGGCAACGTGCGGCTCTTGGCGATGAGCACCTCGGGGTCGACCTCGGGCGAGTCGTACTCGGTACGACCCACATAGTAATCCTCCTCTTCACGGTCGACCATCACATCGAACTCCTGCCCCACCTTCGAGCGGTTGCTTTCGAGGGCGATCTCCTCCTGCAAAGCCATCAACTCGTCGAGCCGGGCCTGCTTCACCTCCTCGGGAACCGAGTCGGGGAAGTGGTTGGCGGCGTAGGTGCCCTCCTCCTCGGAGTAGGCAAACGCCCCCATGCGCTCGAAGCGGGCATCGCGTACAAACTGTTTCAGCTCCTCGAAATCCTCGTCGGTCTCGCCGGGATAACCTACCATGAGGGTGGTGCGGATATGGATACCGGGCACCTCGGCCCGTATGCGTTTCAACAAATCATAGGTCTCCTGCTTGGTCACATGGCGGCGCATGTCTTGCAAAATGTGGTCGCTGATGTGCTGCAAGGCGATATCGAGGTAGTTGCACACGTTGGCATGGCGGCGCATCACCGGAAGAATGTCGTAGGGGAACTGCGAGGGATAGGCATAATGCAACCGTATCCATTTCACCCCCGGTATCTGAGCCATGCGGTCGATGAGCTCGGGCAACTTCAACTCGCCATACAGGTCAAGACCGTAGGACGAGAGGTCCTGGGCGATAATCTGGAACTCCTTCACCCCGCGGGCTACCAGCGACCGCACCTCGTCGAGCAGCTCTTCCATGGGATAGGAGACGAAACGGCCCGTGATGAGCGGTATGGCACAATAGGAGCAGAAGCGGTTGCACCCCTCGGCTATCTTCACATAGGCATAGTGCGGAGGGGTGGTGAGGATACGGCCGAAATCCTTGGCGTCGTCGTTGTCGCGGGTCCCCAGGTCGGTAATGAGGTTGGTCCAGTCGAACTTCCCGTAAAACTTGTCGACCTCGGGTATTTCGGTTTCGAGCTCCTCGCGGTAGCGTTGCGACAGACAGCCCATCACATAGAGGTGGCGTATCTTGCGGGCCTTCTTGGCCTCGACCATTTGCAGAATCATCTCGATGGACTCCTCTTTGGCGTCACCGATGAAACCGCAGGTATTAACCACCACATATTCGCTTGACACCTTCTCGGGATCGTGGCGCACTTTATAACCGGCTTCGGCAAAGCGATGCATCAGCCGTTCCGAATCGACCAGATTCTTGGAACAGCCCAACGTAATAATATCGACGCTATTCTTTATCATATTGACATTACATGAAAAAACAAAAAACGGCTACGAGAGCCGGCGTTCGACTCCCCAGCCGCAATGGATTATTGAAAAATCAATCACCAAACAGAGAGTCGACAAACTCTTTCCGGCGGAATACCTGCAAATCTTCCAGGCCTTCGCCCAAGCCGATATACTTGACGGGAATCTTGAAGTGGTCCGATATGCCGATGACCACACCTCCCTTGGCCGTGCCATCGAGCTTGGTGATGGCCAGCTCGTTCACCTCGGTAGCGGCCGTAAACTGCTTGGCCTGCTCAAAGGCGTTCTGCCCCGTAGAGCCGTCGAGTACCAGCAACACCTCGTGCGGAGCTCCGGGTACAATCTTCTCCATCACCTTCTTGATTTTGGTGAGCTCGTTCATCAAGTTCAACTTGTTGTGCAGACGACCGGCGGTGTCGATAATCACCACGTCGGCCTGGTTGGCCTTGGCCGAACTGAGGGTATCGAAGGCCACCGACGCCGGGTCGGCCCCCATCTTCTGCTTCACCACAGGCACCCCTACCCGTTCGCCCCAGATCATCAGCTGCTCGACAGCTGCGGCTCTGAACGTGTCGGCGGCACCCAGGTAGACACTGTAACCCCGCTTCTTGTACTGGTAGGCCAGCTTGCCAATCGTGGTGGTCTTACCCACGCCGTTCACCCCCACGACCATAATCACATAGGGTTTCTTGTCGGCCGGGACGGTGAACTCGCCCGACTCCTCCACGCCGTTTTCGGTCAACAGCGCCGTGATTTCTTCTCGCAGAATGCGGTTCAACTCGTTGGTATTGATGTATTTGTCGCGAGCCACCCGTTTCTCTATCCGTTCGATGATGCGCAGCGTAGTCTCTACGCCCACGTCCGAGGTGATGAGTACCTCTTCCAAGTCGTCCAGAATAGCATCGTCGACCTGCGATTTACCGGCAACGATACGGGCCAATTTGGAAAACACACCCTCTTTGGTTTTGGAGAGACCTTTGTCGAGGGTCTCTTTTTTTTCTTTTGAAAAGAAATCGAATAATCCCATATATGAATTTTTAATAGGTCGTCGTGCAGAGTACCCGCACGTTATGCAAAGCTATAAAATTATGATGGTAAAAAAAAACTTCCTTACACATTTTGTATAAGAAAGTTTTCTTTATATTGCGCTAATTATGACTTACTTATTCAGTACGTCTTTCACCGAGTCGTTAGGTACCATTTCCTCTTGGAAGGTGTAGGCACCCGTTTTCGGCGATTTCACCATTTTAATCACTTTGGAATAAGTACGGCCTTCGCCTTTTTGCAACGATGCAACTGTTTTCTTTGCCATGGTTCAATCCTTCCTTATTTTATTTCTTTGTGAACAGTAACTCTTTTCAGAATGGGGTTGTATTTTTTCAACTCCAAACGCTCTGTGGTATTTTTTCTGTTTTTGGTGGTAATATAACGCGATGTTCCCGGCATACCACTAGCCTTGTGTTCCGTGCATTCGAGGATCACTTGAACGCGATTACCTTTTGCTTTCTTTGCCATATCTTAATACAACATTTTTACTTCCGTTAAATAACCATTTCCGGCAGCTTGCTTGATAGCTGCATCTAATCCCATTTTATTGATTGTACGAAGACCGGCAGCCGACAGTGTGAGCGTAATCCAGCAATCCTGCTCTACCCAATAAAATTTCTTCGTAAAGAGGTTGACATTGAATTTTCTTTTCGTTCTTCTTTTCGAGTGCGAAACGTTGTTGCCAACCATTGCTTTTTTCCCTGTAATTTGACAAATCTTTGACATCGCTATCTATTATTTTATTTGTTTTTTCTTACTGCTTTCGCAAACAGAGTGCAAAGTAAAGCATTTTAAGAATAGGTTCCAAATTTTTAGGCGATTAAAATAGGAACTTTTTTCATCATGCCCTACTCGGTCAGGAGCTGAACCAGCATGAGCAGAGCCGATTGCGTGGCCCGGGCTATGACCTGTTCGCGATCGCCCCCGAAGTGGAAGCACTCGGCCCGGTCACGCTCGCCATAACGCACGGCAATCCACACCGTGCCCACAGGTTTCTCGGCACTGCCTCCGCCCGGCCCGGCAATGCCCGAAGTGGCTATCGCGCAATGGGTCGACAGCAGACGCTGCACGCCGGCGGTCATCTGCAACACCGTTTCGCGACTGACGGCGCCGCACTGTTCAAGGGTTTGGGACGATACGTGCAGCACATGCTCCTTCACCTCGTTGGAGTAGGCCACCACGCTACCTTTAAAATAGACCGAACTGCCAGCCACCCGGGTGATTTCGTGGGCAATATTTCCACCCGTGCAGCTCTCGGCCGTAGCCAGGGTCTCGCCCCGACGGGCCAGAATCCGCCCCAAGGCTCCGGCCAGGGTAGCATCGACATCGCAAAAGAGATGTTCACCCAGCAGCGACTTCAAGTTGGCGAACTCACCATCAATGAGTGGCTGCAACTGTACTTCGTCATCGCCCCGTGCCGTCAACCGCAGACGTATGACACCCGGTGTGGGCAGGTAGGCCAACTTGATGCAGGCGGGCAGTTGCTTCTCAAAGCCGGTCAGCGACTCAGAGAGGCGCGACTCGGTAAAGTCCTTGACCAGACAGGTGCGGTGCAAGATGGCCGAGTGGTCGCGGAAGTGTTGGCGCAACCGATGGATAACGGTCTCCTGCATCACCGTCTTCATCTCGGAGGGGACTCCCGGCATCGAAACCAGGACCTTCCCTTCGCGCTCGAACCACATGACGGGGGCCGTGCCCACGGGGTTCTGTATGACGGTGCAGACGTCGGGCACATAGGCCTGGTCGTGGGTCGACGCGTTCATCTGCAAATGGCGACGGGCAAAAATAGCCTCGACATTGGCATACACCGACTCGTCGAAGACCAGCTTCCCACCGAAATAGCGGCAGAGGGTCTGCTTGGTAATATCGTCTTTGGTCGGGCCCAGACCACCGGTCATCAACACCACATCGACCCGGGCAAACGAGCTGTCGAGCGCGTCGGTAATCTCGCGCGCCCGGTCTCTCACGGTGGTAATCTCGGTGACCTCCCAACCCACATGATTCAACTCGCGGGCAATCCACCCCGAGTTAGTATCGGTAACCTGCCCAATCAGCAGTTCGTCACCGATGACAATAATCTCGACATTCACGTTTCAAGCCTCCTTATAATTCCACCCGGGCAAAGGGGGCCTTTTCGATGCTGCAAAACTCTTTGTCCAGATATTTGTAATAACCTGTAATGGCCACCATGGCCGCATTGTCGGTCGTGAACGAGAGGGGCGGCAGATAGACCGTCCAGCCATAGCGACGGGCATACTCCTCGAAGGCACCCCGCACGGCCGAATTGGCCGACACGCCACCAGCCACGGCCACGTGTTTGATACCGGTCTGTTTCACGGCCTTGTAGAGCTTGTCCATGAGTATATCCACAATCGTGGCCTGCAACGAGGCGCACAGGTCGTTCTTGTTTTTTTCGATGAAATCGGGATCCTCCTTCACCCGGTCTCGCAACAGATAGAGGAACGAGGTTTTCAACCCGCTGAAACTGTAATCGAGTCCCGGGATATGCGGCTTGTTCAGCGTGAAGGCCTTGGGGTTACCCTCCTTGGCCAGGCGATCGACAACAGGGCCGCCCGGATAGGAAAGGCCCATCACCTTGGCACACTTGTCGAAAGCCTCGCCGGCAGCATCGTCGATAGTCTGCCCGATAACCGACATCTTGTTATAAGCCTCGACCTTGATAATCTGCGAATTACCGCCCGATACGAGCAGACACAAGAAGGGGAAGGGAGGCCGCGTATTGTCGTCGGGCGAGCGCTTGATGAAGTGCGCCATCACATGAGCCTGCAAATGGTTCACGTCGACCAGCGGAATGTTGAGCGCCGTGGTGAATCCCTTGGCAAACGAGGTACCTACCAGCAGTGACCCCATCAGACCGGGTCCGCGGGTGAAGGCCACCGCATTCAACTCTTCGGGTTTGACGCCTGCCCGCTTCAAGGCTTCGGAAACCACCGGTATGATATTTTGCTGATGAGCCCGCGAAGCCAGCTCGGGGACCACCCCGCCGTAGGCTTCGTGCACGGCCTGGCTGGCAATCACGTTCGACAACATCACTTCGTCGCGAATCACCGCCGCCGAGGTATCGTCGCACGACGATTCTATGCCTAAAATCGTTACACTCATATCCGTATTCGTTTATCTTTCTTGTCGTTCTTTATAGGTGTGCAAAAGTACATATTTATAACCAAAAAGCGGCGGCCTTTACATTTTTTTTCATACCGCCGCCCAAAAGAAAAGAGGCGATTCTGTCGAAACTTTCAAAAGGATACACTATTTTTGTATCGTTTTAAATATGAGGAAATTCTACAGGGCATTTCGGTTATTCGTGCATATCGTTATCATTTCTGTCATAGCGATATACACGCTTTCTTATATCCTGCTCTCTGTCCCCGGCATACAGGACCGGGCGAGACAGACCGGGGTGAAGGAGCTGTCGGCCCTGCTGGGTAGTCCCGTATCTATCGACCGCATACAGTTCTCGCCCTTCAACAAGCTCGAACTCTTCGGGGTCTGCCTCCCCGACCTGAAAGGCGACACGCTGCTCTATGCCAACAAGGTGGCGGCGGGCATCACCCTCTCCAATCTCATCTTTGACAAAGAGCTGGTCTTCACCAATATCCAGCTCTTCGGGCTCGACGCCCGCATCACCCGGGCCACTCCCGACACGACAACCAACCTGCAATTTGTCATCGACGCCTTCAAAAGCAACTCGGACAAGCCCAAAGAGAAAATCAAATTCAGAATAAACAACGCCATCGTTCGCCGCGGCAAGATACGCTACGACCTGCTGTCGGCGGCGCCGGCCGAGCCGGGACGGTTCGACCCGCACCACATCGAGGTGAAAAACCTCTTGTCGAAACTCTCCATCAAGTCGTTCACCGGCGACTCGGTGAATGTGTCGATCAAGCGGCTGGCCTTCGACGAGCGGTCGGGTTTCTCGCTCAACCGACTGCAATTCAAGGTCGAGGCCAACCGGCAACAGGCTCAACTCAGCGATTTCAAAATACAGCTGCCGGGCAGCCACATCGAGATAAAACCCTTGACGGCCAATCTGCCCGACTCGCTCTCAACCGAACGGATTCTCAACGAGACCCGCTTCTCGCTGCAAATACCGCATGCCCGGGTATCGCTCCCCGACATTGCCCCCTTCGTCCCGCTGCTCGACGAGATAGAGACCACGGCCGACCTCACGGTACACCTGTCGGGGACCCCCAACAACTTCTACGTCCACACCTTCGATTTTGATTTCGGACAAGGGAGTATCACCACCCACAGCCAAATCGCCGTCAAACAGATAACCGATGCCGCCAACCGCAGCATCGTGTGCGACCCGATTACGGTCAACGCTTCGGCCGAGGGGATAGAAGCTATTCTACCCAAGATACCCGCACTCACCGGCGAACAGCGCCAAATCATCGCCCGGTTGGGCAACGTGCGGTTCAACGGCGACATCACCAACCGACACCGCGACCTCACGGCTTGCGGCACCCTCACCACCGACCTGGGTACCATTCACTCCGACGTGGCCATCGAGCAGAGTCAAACCCCGGGGTCGGTACACTATTCGGGCCTTATCGAGACGCAAAAATTCAACTTGAACGGCCTCTTTGCCGAGGGAAATCCCTACGGCGAAATCGTCTTCAAGGTAGAACTCGACAGCCACAAAAACCGCTACCGGGCTCCCTCGGGCAAACTGGTGGGGACGGTCAACTATTTCGAGTACAAGGGCTATCCGTATGAAAACATATCCCTCAACGGCGAGTTCGGCGACAACCGCTACAACGGCATGGCCCGCATCGACGACCCGAACGGCCGGGTGCAGGTCGAGGGATTTGCCTGGCTGAACCGCCAGGAATCGGAGTTTGACCTCACCGTGCAGGCCCGCGACATCAACGTGGCCGAACTGCGGCTCATGCCCCGGTACGAAGGCTCCAAACTGGGATTCAACGTCACGGCTCAGTTTACCGGCAACAGCCTCGACAACGCCGAGGGGGCGGTGACACTCGACAGCCTCACCTTCACCCAGCCCAACGACATCTTCAAACTCGACCGACTGAGCATCGAGGCGCACAATCGCCAAACGCCCAAGAGCATCGCCGTCACCTCCGACTACCTCAACGGCTGGATCGAGGGCGACTACCACTTCTCGACTCTGAAACAGTCGTTGCAACGCCTCATTACCCAGGCTCTGCCTTCACTCATGCCCCAATCCGAAGAGGCCCCCTTCACCAACCGACAGAAAAAGAGTAAGAAGAAACAGAACCGGGAGGAGCAGATTCCGCTCAACGATTTCAAATTCCGATTTACCATCGAGCCCAACATGCATATGGCCCAGGTGTTCGACCTGCCGGTCACCTTCACCGACCGGGCCGTCATCGAGGGCGAGATGAACAGCCGCCAAAGCACGGCCCTCGTCACGGGACAGATACCCCACCTCTGGTACAAACGGCGCCACATCGAAGACTCCTTCATCACCGCTCGCCAAGACAGCACCGACATATTCCTGTCGGTCGAGAGCAACACCTACAACAAAAAACAGGTGCGCACCACGTGGAGCCTGCGCAGCAAAGTTCACCGCGACAATCTTGACCTGGTGCTCAACTGGAACAACGACACGCAGTCGACCTTCTACGGCGAGCTGAACACCTCGACCCGGTTCTCGCGCACGCCCGACGAAAACGAGTTGCTGATAAACACCCGCATCAACCCCTCGAAACTCATCTTCAACGACACCATCTGGCAGATGAAACCGTCCGAACTCACCATACGCAACAAGCGCGTCGAGGTGCACGACTTTGAAATATCGCACGCTCCCCAGTACATACTCATCGACGGAGTGGCTTCGGACCAGGAGGACGACGAGCTGAACATACAGCTCAACGACGTGGACCTGGACTACATCTTCGGCACACTCAACATCAAGCACGTGTCGTTCGGCGGCCAGGCTACCGGTAACCTGGTGGCCACCCACCTCTTCACCGGCGCCCCCCGACTGAGCACCGAGCAGTTCGATGTGACCGACTTTGCCTACAACGATGCGGTATTCGGCGACCTGCACCTGTTCAGTATGTGGGACAACGACAACCAGGGTATTCTCATGAAGGGATTTGTCGAGAACAAGGAGGAACGACAGACCTTCATCGACGGCTATATCTTCCCCACACGCGACTCGCTGGCCCTCTCGTTCGACCCCGACCGGCTGAACATCGCCTTCCTGCGGCCCTTTGTCAAGACCGTGATGACCGACCTCTCGGGGGTAGGCAGTGGGCATATCGACTTCTACGGACGATTCAAGGCGCTTAATGTGACCGGCGATGTCTATGTCGAGAATTTCAATTTCGGTATCGGGTACCTCAACACCCGCTACACCCTTTCCGACAGCATACACCTCTCGCCCACCCGCATCTGGTTCGACAATGTGACCGTCTACGACAAGCTGCACCACACGGCCAAAGGCTCGGGCTGGCTCACGCATCACAACTTCAAGGACCTCGCCTACGACATAGCCATCACCGATGCCCGCGACTTCCTGGCCTACGACATGACCGAGCGACAGAGTCCCACCTACTACGGGACCATCTATGGCAATGGATCGGCTGTAATCAAGGGGGTACCGGGCTATAACCAAATCGACGTGAACATGTCGACCGGCGACCAGTCGAAATTTACCTTCGTCCTGTCGGGGTCGGAAGCTGCCGGCGAATATGACTTTATCACCTTCACCAATTCGAGCAAACAGACTACCGAGACCCCGGAAAGCCAAATCGACAGCATGGCTATCAGGAACAATGCCCGTATGCTCGAAGAGTCGACCGTCCAGGAGAACAGCATACTGGCCCTCAACCTCCAAATCGAGGCGACCAACCAGGCCCGCATGAATCTGGTCATGGACAAATCGACCGGCGACATGATCAAGGCGACCGGCCGGGGCAGTATCCGTCTGGAATACAATTCGATGGACGACGACATGAAACTCTACGGTTCTTATGTACTGGAAAAGGGGAGCTACAATTTCAGCTTGCAGGACATCATCACCCGCGACTTCTCCATCAAGGAGGGGAGCCGGGTCTCTTTCCACGGCGACCCCATGGCGACCAATCTCGACATATCGGCCATCTACTCGCTCACGGCCAACCTGCTCGACCTTGACGAGACCTTTGCCAACGACAAGGAGCTGACCCGCACCACCGTGCCGGTGCAGACGATTCTGAACGTGGCGGGCGACGTGCGCCGTCCCGACCTCTCGTTCGACATCGCCTTCCCCACCCTCACCCAAGATGTGGACCGCCGGGTGCGCAGCATCATCAGTACCAACGACATGATGAACCGACAAATCATCTATCTGCTGGCACTGAACCGCTTCTACACCCCCGACTTCATGAACATGGGGCAGACCCGGAACAACGAGCTGGTGTCGGTGGCTTCGTCGACCCTCTCGTCGCAACTGGGCAATATTCTGGGGCAGCTGAGTGACAACTGGAACATCTCGCCGAATTTCCGCAGCGAAAAGGGCGACTTCTCCGACATGGAGGTGGACCTCGCCCTGTCGAGCCAACTGCTGAACAACCGGCTGATTTTCAACGGCAACTTCGGATACCGCGACAACACGATGAACAACAATACCTTCATCGGCGATTTCGACTTGGAGTATCTGCTCAACAAGAGCGGCACCATACGGCTCAAAGCCTACAACCACTACAACGACCAGAACTACTACATCAAGTCGGCCCTCACAACACAGGGCGTGGGCATCATGCTGCGGCACGACTTCAACAACTGGGCCGACCTGTTCCGGCGGACTCCCCGACCCGCTGCGGCCGATACCACCCGCAGCACACAACCCGCCACACCCGCGCAGGCTCCGACCGACTCCGTGCGCAACAGCCTGCCGACCACCATGCCTGCGGTACCCGCTCTACCGGCCGACTCGATCTCGACGGTACAACGGCAACCGGCCGTAAAACCAAACGAGTCGGAAGAGCAGTAACGCCCTCCCGACTCGCCTCGTAGTCCTATTCTATATGTTTATCGCATAATCTTATCGCTACAATTCGTCGCACTCGCGCAACCACAGGGCACTCGACGCGTCGCTGGGCATGCGCCAGTCGCCCCGCGGCGACAGGCTCACCGAGCCCACCTTGGGACCGTCGGGCAGACAGGAGCGCTTGAACTGCTGGTTGAAGAAACGGCGACAAAAGACTTTCAACCACTTCTTGATGGTCTCGTAGTCAAACTCGCCCTTGAAGGCATACCTCGCCAGGAAATAGAGCTTGGCCGGTGAGAATCCGAAGCGGAGCATGTTGTAGAGGAAGAAATCGTGCAGCACATAGGGCCCCACCAGGTCCTCGGTCTTCTGCTTGATCTCACCCTTCTCATCGGCCGGAATCAACTCGGGACTAATCGGGGTATTCACGATGTCGAGCAGCGTGTCGCGCGCTTCGCCCGTCAACTCGTTCTCGGCCACCCACTGCACCAGATATTTCACCAGCGTCTTGGGAATGCTGGTCGAGACACCATACATCGACATGTGGTCGCCGTTGTAGGTAGCCCACCCCAATGCCAGTTCCGACAGGTCGCCGGTACCGATTACCAGGCCGCCCGTCTGGTTGGCAATATCCATCAATATCTGCGTCCGCTCCCGGGCCTGCGAATTTTCATAGGTAACATCTTGCACCGCCACATCGTGCCCGATATCCCTGAAATGGAGCTCGCACGCCTCGCGGATAGAGATTTCGCGCAGCGTAATTCCCAACGCCTGCATCAGCGCCACCGCATTGCGGTAGGTGCGTCCGGTAGTACCGAAGCCCGGCATGGTCACCCCGATGATTTTTTGACGCGACTCGCCCAACCGGTCGAACGCCTTCACCGTTACCAGCAAGGCCAGGGTCGAATCGAGGCCGCCCGAGATACCAATTACGGCACTCTGCGCCCGGGTATGAACCAGCCGCTTGGCCAGTCCGGCCGCCTGCATGGAGAGAATCTCCTCGCAACGGTCGCGCAACGTGAAGGAGTCGGCCGGGACGAAGGGACGCGACTCCACCGGGCGGGTCAGCTGCAAAGGCACATCGGCCAACTCGAAGGGAATGCGACGCACCGGGTGCTCCTTGGGGTCGAAGCCCTGCGCAAACGAGTTCTTCACCCGCCGCTCGCTACGCAACCGCTCCACATCGATTTCGCTCACCGCCAGGCGGGGCGCCTGCACGAATCGCTCGGTCTGTGCCAAGACAGAGCCATTCTCCACCACGATACCGTTCCCGGCAAAAACCAGGTCGGTCGACGACTCGCCAAACCCGGCCGAGGCGTAAACATACCCGGCCAAGCAGCGGGCCGACTGCTGTTGCAGGAGCGAGAGCAGGTAATGATGCTTCCCGATCAACTCGTTCGTAGCCGAGAGGTTGAGAAGGATATCGGCCCCCTGCCGCGCCTGATAGGAGCTGGGGGGAATGGGCACCCACAGGTCTTCGCACAATTCAATGCCGACTACCGCACCGCCACTCTCGAAGAGCAGGTCGGTACCGAAGGGCGCCCGCCGGCCGCACAAGTCGACCGTCTCGCCCGTGACCGCAAGACCCGAGGCAAACCAACGCTCCTCGTAAAACTCCTTGTAATTGGGCAGATAGCTCTTGGGCACCACGCCCAGAATCTGCCCCCGTTGAAACGCCACGGCGCAGTTGTACAGACTGTTGCCCCACGCCACCGGCATACCTGCCACACACAGCAGCGGGCAAGAGGAGGTCGCGTCGAGCAACTGCGACAAGGCTTGCTCTGCCTGCTCGAGCAACAGGGTGTGACCGAACAGGTCGCCACAGGTATAAGCCGTAATCGACAATTCGGGAAAGACGATGATTTGCACGCCCAGACGCTCGGCCTCGGTAATCTGTCGTGCTATTTCCTGAGTATTATATCGGCAATCGGCTACCTCCACTCCGGGAACAGCCGCCGCCACTTTTACGAATCCGAAATTTTGTACCATATCCTCGGGGGTTAGTGTCGACAAATGTAAAAAATTTAACTGGGATTATAACCATCGGCAACCATATTCTCGACCCTTTTGTCCGTTACCGTTGTGCCGACCCCAGCGAAAAGGGATAAAAACGGAGGGAGGGGACGGAAGCTCACCACCTCTTCACCCGAGAAGCCGCATCGCCTGAACAGACAAAGGGGAGAAACGCCCCACCGCAGTGAAACGCTCCTCCCCTTTCGATGATATGAGAGTGTATGATTATAGATTCCTATTCGGCTTGTGTACCGTCCGGAATTTCGGGTACGTAGAGATAGCTGTCATACCGCCCGCCGGTGTAGATACGATGACGCCCGGCATTGTGAGTGGCCGGCGAAACAACCACCTCGGTCGGGTCGGCACACTGGATGGCATTGCCTCCCACGGTAATCATCTCGACCTGCTGCCCCGGCATGAAGGTGTATCCCTCGCGCGGAACCGAAATCGAAGCCGAGCCAAAAGGTATGGCGGCATTGGCCGGTTGATAGGCCCCTACGGTGAGTTGCAGAATTTCACCCTCGTCGAAATAGAGTCCCATGGGCCATATCTCAATCTCGACGGGAACAATCTCACCCGGTTTCAGCTTCTGTTCGGTCGTAAAGGTATAATAGGGTTCGGCCTCGGTCGAGCGAGCCTCGTCCAACTGGCGCATCGATACCCGCATCAACCCGGTAGCAGCGATGATATTGCCCGTGCGGTCGGGAAGCGACTGACCGTCGCGCGAGAGTTTTTCGACCCGCACGGCCAGATCCATATCGTCGTGGTCGGGTGCCGATACCCACAGGTGCAGTTTCATGTAGCCGGTCAACTCGGTAGGCTTCTCCATGCGATAGCGGTAGGTCACCTCGTGGCGGGCACTGTCCGACTGGTATTCACTCATGGCCTGTTGGTCGGGCAAGATGGTGCACAAGGCACTGTCGGCAGCCGACAGATAAAGTTTGCGGTACCGGGTGCGGGCCAACGGAAACTCCTCCTCGGCACGCCCCACGATATCGGTTCCCCCGGGGTTCAACACCGACAGGCGCACCCGCGGCGTCTGCTCCCAACCGTTGTCAATGCCTTTCAGATAGTGGTCGAAGAAGCGGCGCAGATCCTCCACATTTTCAGGCGTGTAGTAGTCGAACCACTCGCTGGTATTGTGTACCCGCAACCATTTCTCCTTCGAGGCCATGCGGCGGAATCCGGCGAAGGAACCGTGAGTGTGCACCGAATTGGTATAGCTGGCCACGACGTAGGCCGGTATCTCGATATTCTCGACCCGGGCGGCCTTGTCCTCCCAGTAGTCGCACATGAAGGGGCGCTCGACAATCATGCGGGGCTGGTCTTCCAGCATGCCGTGAGCCGAAGCAAAGGTCTCGGCAATCATCTCGGGGAACTCGGGAGCCGGTATGCCGCCCCGGGTACCCGACTCACGGTAGTGGTCGCAGAATCCCTCCCACGGGGCGATGGCGGCCAGGTGCTCGGGACGCTCGGCGGCAATGAACCATTGCGACACGGTGAGCCACGAATTGCCCGACATGCCCACCTTGCCGTTGCTCCACGGCCGTGAGGCAATCCACTCGATTACGTCGCAACCGTCGAGGGCATCTTCGTGCCCCCAATAGAGCAGATTGCCCTCCGACATATAGGCGCCGCGCTTATCGGGATTGACAATGGCGTAACCGTGGGCCACCCAATAGGCAGGATCGGGACCCTCGAACTTCTCCAACCCCGAGGTGGCCGACAGGGGTACCCCCGAACGCATGGGCACATCGTCGAGCATCTGCCCGCCAATCTCCTTGCCGTAGGGGCTCCACGCCAAGATGGCCGGACAGGCCTCATCGCCCACAGGACGGAAGACATCGGCATAAATCGTGACCCCGTCGCGCAACTTGATGGCGACATCGCGTTCGAGCAAAATATCGCACGGCAGCGGCATGGCACCCTCGCGCCGCACACTGCCGGCCTTCAAAACCAGCTTCTCGGGTTTGAATCCCGGATAGCGCACCCGCGGTGCATCGACCGGCAACGCCTTGCGCAACGGCACCTTCATCTCACGTCCCTGGGCATCATGCAGGGTAATCTCCTGCCGGGCAGTCACTCCGCACTGGGAACAGAATACCACCAAAGCCAAAGCACTTGTATAAATCCAACTCTTTTTCATAGGATTATCCTTTCGTCAATTAAATTTCTATCTCTTCTTGTGTCTGCAAAGGTCGGCAATCGTCTCCTGAAAGTCTTGTTAAATGAGAGGCCACTATTGGTTAAATACTGAACATTACCTATCTTTATCTCCCGAAATCCATACCCGCAGACCGATGAAAGAGCACATCATACGGCTTAGTGAACTGGCCGAGTATCACCAAATAAGAGAGGTATATGAGAACCGTCTGGCCTGTTTCGAGATGAACAACCAACTGGTAAACATCGACACCATACCGCCGGTTTTTGCCGACATCTTCTCGGTGGTGCTGGTGCGACAGGGGTCGGCCACCTTCTCGCTGAACTACCGGGAACAGACGGTGGCCCCCGACGACATGCTGCTCTTCTGGCCCAGCCTGCTGGTCTCGCTCTCCCGGCAAAGCCCCGACTTCAAGGCGCTGCATCTGTTGTGCGAACGCACCCTGTTTGAACGGCTGCTGGCCACCGACCCCGCCTACCGGCAATACCCGCTCTTCTTCTGCCAGACCCAGTCGCCCATACTGCACCTGCATCACGCGATGGCCGAGACGCTGGCTGCCGACCTGCAACAAATCGCCCGCCACATCGTGCACCCGAGTCCCTATCAAGAAGGTATTCTGCACCACCTGTTGCACGTAGTGCTGCTGCAAGTACTCGAACCGGTTGCCCTCCGAGCCCACAGCCATACCCACCTCAGCCACCCCGAACAGCTGTTCCAGCAGTTCATCGGGCTCCTCATCGCCCACTACAAGCAGGAGCACTACATCGGGTTTTATGCACGCAATCTGTCGATTTCGCCCTCCTACCTCTCGCGCATCATTCGCAAGACCACCGGCAAGACGGCCGCCTACTTCATCACCGGACTGCTCCACGCCGAAGCCTGCCGACTGCTGCTCCATACCGACCTCCCCATACAGACGATTGCCGACACACTGAACTTCTCGGACCAGTCGGCTTTCGGCAAATTCTTCAAGGGCAACGCTGGCGTCTCACCGCAACAGTACCGCAACAGAGCCGTTGCGAAATAGCCATCGAGAGAGGGGAACAATCCGTTACCCCACCCAATACACCATCAATACTATGTTTTCTGTTCTTTCTGCGTGCTGAAAATTCAATGTTTTCAGAATTTTAGATTGTTAAAAAACAATAAAAACAACATTGCTTTTGCGGTTTTTCGCAAAAGTGTATTCTATATTTATCCCCCCAAGAGAAAAGTATAGCCAATAGTTAATCGTATAACACACTTTTTATGCAAAAAATCTACACCATACAAGGGGAAATCTGCTCTGTGAAAACCGAAGTCCTGCCCCATGCACATATTGTGAAATAAAACCATCTATATTCTATTTTTTAACCGTATGGAGGAACCCGAAACATCAGGCTCTTCTATACCTCTAACACCTATTTTTCATGAAAAAACTATTACTGCTCCTCCCTTTCTGGCTGCTGGCTACCAGTGCTTTGGCGGCCGATGAGATGTTGTACAACCCGGGATTTGAAGACTCCTCCTCAACCTTTCTGGGAACCTCTTTCGACTCCTGGTCTGCTACCGGGCTTACCCTGAGCACCGAAACCTCCGACAAGGTCGAGGGCGAACAGGCCTTGAAAGTTACCAAAGCAACAAGAGATGTAAGCTATCTGTATCAAGAAATCGAAGGGCCCTTTGAATCGGGTGCCACCTACCGCCTGCGCATCAAATACAAGGTATTGACCTCGCAAAGCGGCAGCGATGTCAAGTTGAACTGCTGCTGGCAATCGCCTCGCGACGGAGACCTCGATCACGAGATTGACCTACTGAAAACCGACTTCTTCACGGCCGACAGTTGGAGTGAGAAGATTGTCGAGACCACTTTCCCCGACGAGGCCAGCCGTTTCTTTTTCAGCGTCATGGTGGCCAAGAATGCGTCGGTCCTCTTCGACGATTTCAGTTTCCAAAAAGTAGAGGGCGCTGCTCCCGTTCCCACCGAACCCACTTTGACGGTATCGCCCACCACCTTCACCGAGCTGTCGACCCAACTCAATACCCCGGTCGCCTACCCTACCGTCACCCTCACGCAAGCCAATCTCGACCAGCCGGTGACCATCACCATCACGGGAAAAGATGCCAAATATTTCAGCTCCTCGGTAGAATCGGTAACCGAACCGACGAAAGAGTTGATATTCACCTATAACCCTACCGTTATCGGGCGTCACACAGCCATGGTCACCATCGAGAGTGCCGGTCACTACGAACTCACGCAAACCTTCTCCCTGAAAGGGTATTGTACCGACCCGGCCAATCCTCCCACGATGACCCTATCGCCGGCTACCGTTCCGGCCTTCACCGCCAAGGTGGGTGAGACCAGTACCCAAAAGGTTACTCTCTCGAGCCAAAACTGCATCGACTACATATATGCCTCCATCGAACATGTCAAAGGTGAAGCCTTCAATATTTCCAGCACCTTCTTTATCAAGAATTCCCCCAACATAATCACCGTTACCTTCGCCCCCAAAGAGGCTGGTGAATACCACTCGAAAATTCACTTTACCACCCTCGAAGGTCAGGAACTCGTGGTCGACCTCAACGGCACGGCTACCGAGGGCGACACCCCGGTAGAGGACCCGCTGAACCGTGTGTTCAACTGGGACATGAGCAACCCGCGCACCCAACTGTTTGAGACCTTCGACGGAGCGGTTAAAAACGAAACCCTCCAAATCGAGGGGTGGCAAAACGTAACCCCTCGGGGAGAACGTCCCTGGTGGGGCTATGAAGCCGATGGCGAAAAGATGGCCAAAGCTACCGGTTACATGGGTCAGGTTTCGAGCCAGGATTCCGTAGAGATGTGGCTCGTTACTCCACCACTGAGTTATAACACCGAGGGCAAGACCTTTACCTTCCGGGTAAAAGTCGAGAATTTCTTCGAGAACTGCCCCACGAAACTGGAACTCTACTATATCGATACCATACCCGGTGAACCCGTCTACTTCCAACCCATCGAGGTGGGTATCCCCACCACTCCCGACCAAAACGGCGAATGGAACGAAATTCACGTGAATCTGGAAGGACAGGATATCCAGGACGTCTTCTTCATGGCCTTCAAGTATACCGGCTTGTGGGGCAATGAAAACGCCGCAACCTATTACCTCGACGACCTGGGTTGGGGTCGCACCGACCTGCCCGAAATCACAAGCGACTCGACCCAGGTATCAATGATTGCCACGCAGGGTAGAGACCAGGTGAGCGGCAAAATCACGATTACCGGCAAGAACCTCAACGAACCGATCAAACTGTCGCTCGGTGGTGCCAATCCCAGCAAATTCAAACTCTCGGCCCAATCGCTACCGGCCGAAGGCGGTTCGTTTACCGTAACCTTCAACAGCGACAACACGGGGGTACACGAAGCCTATGTGAAACTCGCCTCCCGCGGTGCCGCCGATAAATACATTCCCCTGTCGGTGCTCGTCAAAGAGCAATCGGGTATTGACGGATCCGACGTGCAAGCCATATCGATTACCCAGTGGGGCCAACGCATTCGCGTCTCGGCCGACCAGTTGCAACAAGTCTTGCTCTACTCGGCTTCGGGAATGTATGTCGGTCAATATAATGCTGAAAACGGCGCAATAGAGACACCCGAACTGTCCCGCGGCATCTACCTGCTGCAAGTGACCACTGCGGGTACCAGCACAACCCACAAGGTTATTGTACGCTAAACCACGAAGAACTAACACACATTTCCCTCAACGTTGACCAATCCAGGAGTTGCCCGGGTGCGCATGACCAGCACACCCGGGCAATCTGTTTGATTCCCCTTTGCGCCAAAGAGCACGACCAACAGGCCTCAGGCACAACCTTTCTACACAACCCTACCCCAAGGGAGGGGGGGGGAAAAAAAGTTTATCGCCGGTAAGTATTTGGCTATGTGTAGAATAAAAAATCAAAGACGATTTTTTAAAAAAATTATTGTCTATCTTGTTGTACAGAAATAAAAAATGACCTATCTTTGCCGTCGCAAAACCAAACTGGTGCGGTAGTTCAGCTGGTTAGAATACATGCCTGTCACGCATGGGGTCGCGGGTTCGAGTCCCGTCCGCACCGCCAGTAAAGACGAGGAAACTCCTTTACCGAAAGTCAAACATGGTGCCTGTAGCTCAGTTGGTTAGAGCATCGGATTGTGGTTCCGAGGGTCGTGGGTTCGAGTCCCATCTAGCACCCCACAGAAGCGGCAAGAACGTAAGTGTTCTTGCCGCTTCTGTTTCTCCAACCCA
>JFBN01307318.1_pt1 | contig 32014 bp, 27 predicted proteins | sample 768741 | NCBI WGS metagenome assembly JFBN01 (sample SAMN01983846, study PRJNA193217) | chicken gut metagenome | biome: terrestrial biome; isolation source: ceca of Broiler chicken | host: Gallus gallus | place: United Kingdom: England | collected 2010-09-07
AGAAGAAAAGCAATCTCTTGCTAAAAAAATTTTTTCCAAAATGAAAGAAAGAAGAAAAGAAGAAAATAAAAAAACTAAAAAAAATTTTTTATTTAGCAGAAAAAAAGCAAACGAAATAAAAAATATCCAAACCAAAACGCAAATTCAAACAAAAAGCAATCAAGCTACCACTCAAACAAAACAAGAAAAAAAGGGGCTTACAAATTCTATAGAAAAAATTCAAAAAACAGAAAGTAAAATACAAAAACCTCTAATTATAGAAAAAAAACTAGATGTTAAAAATCAACCTAATATCAAGAAAAGTTTAGAAAATTTACAAAAAAAAATAACACCACAAGAAAATAAACAAGAACTTCCAAAACCATCTAATCAAGCTCAAGAAAAACAACAAAATGATGAAGATGCTCAAAAGGCAAAAAATATTTTACTAGAAGGCTTCTCTAATGCTACCAAAGAAGATAGAAACCTAAACTTCAATCATCTTCTTTTTGCAGCTTTACTTGTTAGTTTTGCATTATTTTTATTTGCCCCACAAATTTATATTAGAAATCAAATTTATTATCTTAGTAGAGAGATTGCTACATTAAGAACAGAAGAAAGTGTTTTAAACGAGGAAAATAAAGACTTAAAAAGAAGACTTGAAAATATGCGATTCCAAAATCAAATTTTAGATTATTTAGAATGAATAATCTTATCTAAAACATACTGCTCTAAATTTGCTTTTGGAATTTCTTCTTTTAAAGCTTCTTTATAAAATTCACCCGCCATTGTAGAGTACTTTTCATAAGCAAAATAAGGAAAGTGTAAAGCCCAGGCTTTTTGTATTATTTTTTTTGAGATTATTTTGCGAGTATAAACTTTAAAAATATCATATCCTATAAATACACAAGCAGTAACCATAACAGCGCTCACTATGCTTATATGGAAGTCAAGCTTTGTTAAAAAATAATGAGTAATCAAAAGCAATGGCAATAAAATCACAGCGCAAAAAACACCAAAATAAATATAAGAATTTAGAATTTTGAAATTAAAATTTAGCTTAGAAGGATCTACAAGCATTCCATCGTTAAAAAGTGCATTTGCCTCTAATAAATCTCTTATAAGAACAGGTTGCTCTGATACTTTAAATAAAAAACGAAGGCTAAATTCTTTAAATTTTTTCATAATCCACGCTTTATTTTTTAATTAAAATTTTATCCAAAGAAAATTAATTCCAACTAAAAAATCATTTTCATAAATAAGCACAAGTCTTTAAAGTTTTTTAGATATAATTTAAAATGTCGAATTTTTAAAAATACTTTAGAAAGAAAGCCATGAATTACTATCAAGAACTTAAAAAATACCTCAACAATAATCTTTTCACAAGCTATTCTTTAGAAATTGACTTTCCTAACATTTATAATTTCAACGTAAATCAAAAAGCCTTTAAAGATATTTTAAATAAAATTACAAAAATTTACGACAAAAACAAATTTATAAAACAAAACGAACATCAATTTGAAGATGAATTTATATCAAAAGTATTAGAAATTTTAGGGTGGCACTTTGTAAGACAGGATGAAAAAATCATACAAGGAAAAGTAGAAAAACCTGATTTTCTACTTTTTAGCAATGACAAATTAAAATCAAAATACGAAAATTTAGACAAAGAAACAAAAAAATCAAGCAATGATTTCACAATCATTTTAGAGTCAAAAGCTTATAATATAGAAATAGACAATAAAAAAGTAAAAGACAACCCTCACTTTCAAATTCTAAGATATCTAGGCAATCTTAAGAAAAATTATGGTTTTTTAACCAATGGTAGATTTTGGCGTTTTTATGATAATTCTATACTGAATTCAAACAAAGTTTTTTACGAAATCAATCTAGAAAAAATCATTGAAGATCAAAATATTGAAGCTTTTGCGTATTTTTATAGTGTATTTAGCGCTTTTAATTTCACAGAAAAAGAAAATCATTTAGAAATAACTCTACAAAACAATAAACTTTCAAAAATCAAAATAGAAGATGATTTAAAATCTATCATTTACGGAACCAATGGAAATGAATCTTTATTTGAATTCATAGGCTCTAGAATTTACAATAAAACAAAGGCGGATTTAAAACTAATCTATGAAAATTCTTTATATTTTATCTTTAGGCTTTTATTTATTGCTTATTTTGAAGATAAATTTGAAATTATACTAGAAAAACATAAGTATTTTAAAAGTAAAATCAGTCTTAGAACCTTACTTGAAAATTTACAAGAAGATGAAAGCTCAAGTGGTGGTTTTGGAGAACTTGAAAATATTTTCAACATTTACAACAAAGGCAAAGGAAATTTTGACATGCCTGTTTTTAATGGCGGTTTGTTTGATGAGAGCAAAACCGCTCTTTTAAGCACGCCAAAAATCTTTAACGATAAAGATTTAAAATTCATTTTAAACCAATTATTAAATTTTAAAGATAAAAATCTAAGCTTTAAAAGAGATTACAAAACTTTAAGTGTAGAACATTTAGGCACGATTTATGAAGGCTTGCTTTCTTATTTTTTTGAAATAGCAAATGAAGATATTTACTATGTAAGCTATAAAGAAAAATCAAAAGAAATAGAATGTTATTTTGATAATTATGATTTCAAAATTTTAGAAAAATCAAAAAAAGTAGAAAAATACACCTTTTACAAAAAAGGACAAATTTACCTTAAAAATACTAGCAACTCAAGAAAAGCAAGCGCAAGCTTTTACACACCTCAATCCATAGCTAATTTTTTAATCCAAAGTGCTTTAAAAGACAAACTAAACAATGAAAATATTTTGAAATTTAAAATACTAGACAATGCTTGCGGTAGTGGACATTTTTTAGTTGGAGTTTTAAACGCTATTACACACATTGTTTTATCAGATTTTGATCATTTTACAAATTTAAAAGAACTTTACGAAGAAGAAAAAGAAAATATTTTAAATCATATAAAAGATTTTGTGCAAGACTATGAAGTAGATGAGAGTGATATTTTAAAACGACTTTTACTAAAACGCATTATTTATGGAGTGGATTTAAACCCTTTTAGCATAGAGCTTACTAAACTTAGCCTTTGGATAGATAGTTTTATCTTTACAACCCCACTTTCTTTTATAGAACACCACATAAAGTGCGGCAATGCTTTGATAAATTCTAACCTAAGTGATTTTAAAGATTTGATAAAACAAAACTCAAGCAACCTTTTTACAAATTCCATAACACAAGAATTTGAAATTTTACAAGAAGTATTTGAAAAACTTGACAACCTAAAAGATACCAACGAAGAACAAATCAAACAATCCAAACAAATCTATCAAAATGAAATCACACCAAAACTTAATAAACTAAATTTATATCTAAACTATATCAACACGCTTCATTTTGTCAACAAAGAAGAATTACAAATTCTAAAAGCCCTAAGTCAAGATGATATACAAAATTTAAGCCAAAATGAACAAGCAAAAGCTATCATTAGCAAATATCAAAAAGAATTTAACTTCTTTAACTATGAGTTAGAATTTCCTGAAATCACAGAAAATCAAGTCTTTAAAGGCTTTGATATCATTATAGGTAATCCACCTTGGGATAAAACTAAATTTAGTGATAGCGATTTCTTTCCACAATACAAAAGCGATTATAGAAGCTTAATCGCTAGCAAGAAAAAAGAAATTCAAGATAATTTGCTAGCGAAAGATTATATAAAGCAAAATTACGAAAAACAAAAAGCATATATAAATGATTTAAACAAGTATTATAAAAAAGCCTATCCTTTAAACAAAGGCAGTGGAGATGGAAATTTATTTCGTCTTTTTGTAGAAAAAAATCTTTCTCTTTTAAAACAAGATGGAAATTTAGCTTATGTACTTCCTAGTGCTTTGATGTTTGAAGATGGAAGCTTAACTTTAAGAAAAGAAATTTTAGAAAATAAAACTTTAGAGTATTTTTATAGTTTTGAAAATAGACAAGCTATATTTGCTGATGTGGATTCAAGGTATAAATTTGCTCTTATGCTTATAAAAAACACGCAAGCAAATCACACTCATAAAATCAAAATGATGTTTTATAAAACAGATATAAACTCATTAAAAAACAAAGATGAAATTTTAACTCTAAATTTAAAAGATATCAAAAAGCTAAGCCCAACTCACCTAGCCTTAATGGAGTTAAAAGACAAACAAGCTTTAGAAATTCTAAGAAAATCTTATAATGCTTTTCAAAACTTGTCTTTTGATTATATAGATTTTAGAAGAGAACTTGATATGACAAACGATAAAGATTTGTTTATAGAAGAGTTTAGGGAAGGACTTTTACCCTTATATGAAGGTAAAATGATACATCAATTTGATGCAAATTTTAGCCAAACTACTTATTTTTTAGAAAAGGCTAAATTTGACGAGCGATTAAAAAGTAAAGAACTTTATAGAGCTAAAAAAGCTACTGGGAAAGAATTAAATCCTAAATTGATAAAATACGATAGAGAATTTTTTAGACTTGGATATAGAAAAATTTCAAGAGATACTGATGAGAGAACTTTGATAGCTTCTTTATTGCCAAAAAATTGCGGTGGAGCTGATAGTACTTATAGTAACATTCCAAAACAATATGTTTTAAAAGATGATGTAATTTGCATGGATATAGTGCCTTATGAAAGAATTTTATTTGTTTTAGCTTTGTTTAATTCTTTAGTGGTTGATTTTATCATAAGAAATATGGTACAAATCAATGTAAGCAAATCTTATTTAGAAAGAATTCCCCTGCCTCAACCAAGTGATGAAGAAATTCAAAACAATGAAATTTATAAAACCCTCGCTAAAAATGCCTTACTTTTGCAACTTTACAATGATCAAAATCATCATTTTGATGAGCTAAAACAAGAATTTAATATAAAAAATGAAGAAATTCCAAAAACTAAAAAAGCTTATGATATCTTAAGAGCAAAAAATGATTTATTGGTTAAAGAACTTTATGGTTTAAGTGATGATGAATTTTCTTACATGATAAGCACTTTTAAAGTTTTAAATGAAAAGCAAAGTGAATATATAACTTTGCTAAAAACTATATAAATGAAAGATTTATATAGTTTTTAAAATTTAATTTTTACCGATAAGTTCTTCTGTAATTCTAGCGATTTCTAATTCTTCATCTGTAGGAATAACAAGCACTTTAACTTTAGAATTTGCATGATTTATCATTCTTTCGCCCGAAATCCTTTGTTTGTTAAGTTCAAAATCTAACTCGATACCAAGATGAGCTAATCTCTCGCATACTTTTTGTCGAACCAAACTATCATTTTCTCCTATACCACCTGTAAAAATAATAGCATCGGTTTTTGGCAACACAGCAAAGTAGGATCCTATATATTTAACAAGACGATAACAAAACATATCAAGAGCCAAGCGTGCTTTATCATTACCTTGTTCTATCTCTCTTTCTATATCTCTAAAATCATTATAACCGCAAATTCCATATACTCCACTTTTTTTATTCATCAGTGTATCTATTTCTTCTATAGTTAAACCCTTAAGATGACTAACAAAAGGTAAAATAGCAGGGTCTAAATCTCCACAACGCGTTCCCATAATAAGTCCTTCAAGTGGAGTAAAGCCCATAGAAGTATCCATACTCTTACCTTTTTCTATAGCACATACACTTGCACCATTTCCAAGATGAGCAGAGATGACATTTAATTCATTTTGATCTTTTTGAAGAAATTTTGCCGCTCTAGAACTAACATAAGCATGAGAAGTCCCATGAAAACCATATCTTCTAATATTATGCTTATCATAAAAATCATAAGGCAAAGCATACATATAAGCAAAATCAGGCATAGTGCGATGAAAAGCTGTATCAAAAATAGCTGCATTAGCAACACTAGGTGCAGCTTTGATCATTGTTTTTATACCTGCTAAATGCGCAGGATTATGCAAAGGAGCAAAAATACTAACCCTATCTATCTCTTTAAGAACATAATCATCCACTAAACAATGCTCGCTTAAATTTCTTCCCCCATGAACTATACGATGACCGCAGCCATCAAGTGCATTTAAATCTGCTAAAATTCCTGATTCTTTAAAAAGCTCATTAACTATACTAAGGCTTTCTTCGTGATTATTTATTGTTAATTCTCTTTCAAAACTTTCATTATTTAAAGTATTTTTTAATACAACCTTTGAATTTTGCTCTCCAATTTTTTCTACCAATCCACTGGCTTTAACGATTTTATTATCAAAAAATTTAAATTTAATCGATGAAGAACCTGAATTTAAAACCAAAATTTTCATTTATCATTCCTTTCTATTGAGCTTGTATTGCACTTAAAATTACAGTATCTACAATATCATCTACCAAACATCCACGACTTAAATCATTAACAGGTTTTTTAAGACCTTGCAAAATAGGACCGATTGCTAAAGCATTAGCAGTTCTTTGAACTGCTTTGTAACAAATATTTGCTGCGTTAAGATCAGGAAAAATATACACATTTGCATGACCTGCTATCTTAGAATTTGGCATTTTCTTTGCTGCAGTTTTTGGATCATAAGCGCAGTCAAACTGCATAGGACCATCTATATTCAACTCGGGATATTTTTCTTTAGCAATCTTTAATGCTTCTTTTACAAGATCTACGCTTTCTCCTTTACCGCTATCACCACTAGAATAAGAAAGCAAAGCTATTCTTGGTTCAAGTCCAAAAGATTTAGCAGTCATAGCACTTACATAGGCACTAGTTGCAAGTTGCTCAGCACTTGGGCTTGGATTTACAGCACAATCAGCAAAAGCTAAAACTTGATCTTCAAGTCCCATAAAGAAAATTCCTGAAACGGAACTAATACCTTCTTTAGTTTTAATAAGCTGTAATGCAGGGCGAATCGTTTCAGCCGTAGTAGTTGATGCTCCACTAACCATAGCATCAGCTTTTCCAGTGTGTATAAGTAAAGTTCCAAAATAAGTTTTATCTTGAACTAGCTTCCTAGCCTCTTCTAAACTCATACCTTTAGATTTTCTTGCTTCATAAAGAATAGAAGCAAATTCTTGATTATATTCTGATTTGAGTGGATTTATAATCCGTATAGTATTTAAATCAAGACTTAATTTAGCACTATCTTGCTTGATTTTTTCTTCATCACCCAATAAAATAAGATCAACAACTTTACTTTTCAATAAAATTTCAGCAGCTTTTAAAATTCTCTCATCATTACTTTCTGGCAAAACAACGGTTTTTTTATTTTTTATACTTTGTTTAATCAATTCATATTTAAAACGATGAGGAGTTATAAAATCATATTCTTTAAGTTTTTGCACTTCTTCAAAATTAAAATTTTCATTAATCAAAACATAATTACGACCATCTAGAGCATGATCGAAATATTTTTGAGCTATAAGTTTATCTTCATCATTGATAATAGCAGCAATAGGGGTATTAAGATTTTTAGCCAATTTTATACTAAGATCAAATCCATCAAGTATTCCAAATTCGCAAAAACTATTTACAAGCACAAAATCGTATTTGCGTTTTAACTCTTCGTATTCTTCTAAAATAACATTAAAAAAATTATGAGGATCTTTGCTAAATTCCTCCATTGCCTCTCTAAAGGTAAAACCATAGGCGCTTTTTACGGTTTGATTGATATTAAATTCTTCCAACCAACCCTGCAAAACAGGAACGCGATGTATGTATATCACAGGGCAATAAATTGCGATATTTTTGTAAATTTTGCTATAATTTTTAAGCAAATTTGTACTAATAATAGTATTTAACTCATCACTTCTAGATCTCATCAAATAAAGATTTGCCATCATTTTCTCCTTGAATTTATAAATGTGGAACACTCTTTGCTTTTTCTAATTTTAACAAAGAAAAATAAAAATTCATATTTTAAAGGACGAAAATGAAAAAAGTTTTATTTTATGTGTTACCGTTTGTGTTTTTTGGTTGTTCTGCAACGGTTGATCCGCAAATTTCAATGAAACCACCTGCTTATGTAGAAGAACTTGCACCAAAACAAAGTAATAATATAGAAAGTGCGCCAGGATCGCTTTTTGGCAAAGGAGATAATCCTTTATTTTCAGATAAAAAAGCTATGAATGTAAATGATTTAGTTACAGTTGTTATACAAGAAAGTACCACTCAAAGCACACAAGCTAATAAAGCAACAAGCAGAACTAATACCTCAAATTTAGGCGGAGGTGCTTTAACAGGAAGTTCAGGAGTGGTAGCTAATGCTCTTAATAAAGTCAATGCTTATTCTAATATAGGCTTTCAAACCAATAGTTCAAACAACTACACAGGAACAGGCTCGCAAAGCAGAAATGAAAGTTTCAATACTACAATTTCAACACGTGTAATTAAAATTTTATCAAATGGTAATTATTTTATCGAAGGTTCAAGAGAGCTTTTAATCAACGGAGAGAAGCAAATCATACAATTAAGCGGTGTTATTCGTCCTTATGACATCGGTCAAGACAATACTATAGATAGTAAATATATAGCAGATGCTAAAATTCTTTATAAAACAGAAGGTGAAGTGGATAGAAGCACAAGAAAACCTTGGGGTAGCAAAGTTATAGAAACGATATGGCCATTCTAAAAGCAAGGTTAAACCTTGCTTCTTGGCTTTTATTCTTTTACAGCCCTACTTTTAACCTCATCTTCAACTTCAGCTAAAAATCTATCTACAAGTTCACTTTCTTTCAGTTTAGCTACAACTTCACCATGTCTTATAACAAGTCCTTGATTTTTCCCAAAGGCTATAGCCACATCAGCGCCCTTAGCTTCACCTAAAGCATTTACCACGCAACCCATGACACTGATATTTAAAGGTTCTTTTATATGCTTGGTTTTTTCCTCTACGATTTTAATCGCACTTAACAAATCACTTTGAATCCTACCGCAAGTTGGACAAGAGATGATATTTACTCCGCTTTTTTGCACTCCGCTATCTTGTAAAATCGCCCTTGCTACACGAATTTCTTCTTCAAGTTCGCCAGTCATAGAAACACGCATAGTATCGCCTATACCTTTAAGAAGTAAATTTCCTAAAGCTATAGAACTTTTTACAGTGCTATGAAATTTAGTTCCTGCTTCAGTTACCCCTAAGTGAAAAGGATAATCACAAAGCGGTCTTAATCTCTCATAAGCTTCTATAGTTTTTTGAGCATCTGAAGTCTTCATGGAAATTTTAATATCAAAAAAGTCTAAATCCTCTAAAAGCTTGATATTATACATCGCACTTTCTAGCATGGCATCGACACCATAACCAAATTTATCACTAAATTGTTTTTCTATGGAGCCGTGATTTACACCGATGCGTATAGGGATACCCCGTTCTTTACATGCTTTTACCACTTCTTTAATATTTTCTTTAGAGCCTATATTGCCAGGATTTATACGCACGCCATCGATAAATTCAGCACAATATACAGCCAAATTATGATTAAAATGAATATCTACGATTAAAGGTAGAGGACTTTTAGCTTTAATCTCTTTTAAAGCCCTTGCATCAGCCATATCCAAGCACGCCAAACGCACTATGTTTGCTCCTGCAAAATAAAGACGATTGATTTGTTCTAAAGAACCTTCTATATCTCTTGTTTTAGTAAAAAGCATAGATTGAACTGAAATGGGTGCATCACCGCCTATTAAAACATTTCCTACTTTGATTTGTCTGGTTTTAAATCTTTTATACTCCATAACTTCACTCTTTGAAAAATTTTAATATCAAATTTTAACTTTTTATTGCTTTAATTAAAGTTTATTTTTGATAATATATTTAAATTTCATGACATTTAAATATTTATGAATTATATATAAATTAAATACAATTAAAAGAGGTTATATGCAAAATCTTTTACTCTATATAAAAAATAACCTAACTCCAACCCTAGCTCAAATTCTTTTACAAGCTTTAAAAAATTCGAATAATGAAAAATTTTTTACCTTTGTTTTGGAAAATATTGAAACAATTTGCACTTGGCTCAATTCTAACGAATTTAGGGATAGATATTTATCAACAAAACATCCTTATCCACCTTTAATCAATCCTAATTTTATAGAAATAGATTCTAGTAGACATTGCGCAGAATTAGCTTGGGATTTAAATTTACCCCTGCCTAAACACTATAAATTTATCTATATTTCTCCACATGGCGTTGGAGCAGCAGCATTTTTAAGATACCTTAATCAATGTTGCGATGTGACTTGTTTTGCCTCCTGGGTTTTACCACCTGATAGCAAAGAGAGATATTGTATTAATTACATGTGTCTAAATGATAATACAATTGCTCAATATGCTATTAATATATCAGAAATTAATCTACCTTATTTTGATAAATATCTATCTTTATTAGATTTTAATTCTAAGATTATTTGCGGAGTTCGAGATCCAATAGGACTTTTAAAGCATAGCTGGGGAAGAGATTGGAGTAAAGTTTTAAGAAACTATCCCCCCGAATTTAATCTAACTTATGATTGGCGTTATTACATCAACTATCTTACTCATCAAAATCATAAAATTAAAATCGATATAAATGAACTACAACAAGGAGTTTTTATCATCTCTTATTTATTAAAATATTTTAACAAAGACAATGTATACTATCTTGATATGGAAGAAATCCGCCAATCAAAGGCCTTCGATACCATGAATTTACTTGCTATAAATTTTAATTTTACCCCCCCCCATAAAGATAAATTAGATTTATTTAAAATTAAAGAATTTAGAGGTTATATTCGCTATCTTTTTCCTATTACACTTTATGCAAATTCTAAAGATATTAATAACACCTTTTATCTTAATACTCCTAAAAATAATAAAAATTTCAATATTGATAGAACTTCTAGCATTCCCATAATTTTAGACAGAAAACATATCAATCATGAAAAAATAGACATAATACAAGAAATTATAAAAAACGACCTATGTAATGATATGGGTGTATATATTGATAAAAATGATTTTAAGCAATTAGAACAAAACAATCTTTTATTTTCAACAATTAAACATTATTTGTATGATTTTTTATATCAAATTAAAATAACCATAGATGAAACAGAATCAAAAATGATGAAAGAAAAAGATGTAATAGATTATTTTATAAAAAATAAATCACTTATTTACACTTTTTTTAATATTTTTGAAAATGAACTAAATCATTTAAAACAAACACATCCTCATATTATTGATTCTTGGAAATATTATAAAGAATTTGAAAAAATATATAAAGATAAATAATCATATCACTTACACAAAATCAATAGGATCAATATCCACACTTGCATTTTTAAATTGCAAAATATAATTTTCAATTGCCACTAAAGCTTTATGATTTTCACTTCTAAGCAACAAATAAAAACGATATTTTCCATACAGCATTTCAACTCCACAAATTCCATAGCCTACCAATTCTACCTGTTTGATATTTCTAAATTGAGAAGCAAATTTTTCACAAAGTTTTTGTGCACTTTTTTGATCTTTATCTTCTATAAGAACTCTTAAAAGGCGTTTAAATGGGGGGTAAAGATCTTTTCTATTTTCTAACTCATCTTTTAAAAAAGCATCATAATTCTCTATATACCTTTCAAAAAAAGCTCTATTTTTTGTTTGCAAAAGTACTCTTGCTTCGCCTTTACGCCCTGCCCTGCCTGCAACTTGCATAGCTAAAGCTAAAGTTTCTTCACTCGCTCTAAAACTAGGACGCAACAAATATTCATCAAGCCCTAAAATCACACTCAAATCCACACTATGATAATCATGTCCTTTAGCAAGCATAGAAGTGCCAATAAGTATATCGATCTTATTTTCATTAAAGTTTTTTAAAATAGTATTAAGCTTTTTAACGCTTGTGATTTCATCGCTATCAAATTTTGCTATTTTTGCTAAAGGCAAAGCATTTTGCAAAAGCTCTAAAAGTTCAGCAGTCCCAATTTTTCTAGCTTCTAACATTTCTCCTTTGCAACTTGGACAATTTTGCTCTATTAAAGAAGTATAATTACAATAATGACATTTTAAAATATTTTTCTTTTTATGCATACTCATAGCAATAGAACAAAAAGGACATTTTATCGTTTCTCCACAATCCTTGCAAATGATTTGCCTAAAATTAGCCCTTGTAGGTAAAAACACTATAGCTTGTTTTTGATGTTTTAAACTTTTTTCTAATTCGCTTAAAAGCATAGGTGTTATACCGAGCTCATTTTCATCATATAAAAAATGTTTTTTACTCTCAAAAAAAGTTCCTTTTAGTCTAAAACTTTTTTGTTTATAAAAGCTCGTTAAAGATGGGGTTGCAGAACCTAAAACCACTTTAATATTATTTTTTTGACCCAAAAAAAGTGCTAAATCTCTTGCATTGATAAAAGGCTGGTTAGAAGCCTTATAAGAATTATCGTGCTCTTCATCTACTACAATAAGTCCTAAATTTCTAAAAGGTAAAAACAAAGCCGATCTTGCACCCGCTACTAAAAGCACTTCTCCCTTGCAAAAACACTCTAAATATTCTTGCTTTTTTTTCTTTGAAATTTTAGAATGCCACAGGAAAAAATTATCCTTAAAATATACTTCTAAACGCTTTTGCATTTGTGGAGTAAGTGCGATTTCTGGCATCAAAAGTAAAGCTTGCTTACCCTGTTCTAAACACTCTTTTATTAAAGAAATATAAATTTCAGTCTTACCACTACCTGTGTCAGCAAAAAGCAAAGAATTATTTTCTTTTTGAAGAAAACTTAAGGCATTTTGTTGTTGATTGCTTAGCTTAGGGGTATCTTTAAAAAACATTTTTTGACATTCATACTTAGGACTAGTTTCAAAAAAACCCAAAACAAAACCAAGTTTTGAAGCATAATAATAAACAATAAAATTTGCCAATTCAAGTTGCAAAGGAGTTAGAAAATACTTTGTAATTTCTTTAATTTCTATAGTTTTAAAATCAGGTTTTTGACATTCTTTAAGTACGATGGCTTTAAGATTTTTTTTAGATTTTAAATCCACTAATACTTGTGTTAAAGGTTTGATTTCATCAAAACTATGAAAAGTTAAATTATCCAAATACAAACCACAAATTGCAAGTTCATAATATCTTATATCAGATCTTTGCATCTAGAACTTCCTATACATTTTAACAAACCTTCTTTAGAATCATAAATAAATTCAACCATCTCTTTAGCATTTAATGCAAATCTATAGTGATTTTTACCTATTTTTATCCAAGATTTAAAATCAGAATAAATAGGTGTATCAAGCAAAGAATAATCACAATCATTTAAACAATAAAAGAGTTTTTCTTTGGCTTGATTGTTTTGTGCATTATCTAAAATTTCTGGAAAATTTAAATTTTTAAGTCTCATTTGACTACGCATTAAAGCAAGAGCTGAGCTTAGCATTTCATAGTCCATTTTTAATTTTAAAATTTTAACCTCATCTTTTGTAGTATTGATAAAAGATAAAGATAAGCTTGATAAAATTCCCAAAATCAAAATCACAAAAACAAGCTCAAGCAGAGTAAAAGCTTTATTCATTTTGTCGGGAGTTCTTCATTGATTGCTTTTATTAGTTTCTTAAGTTCTCTTTCTAAAATATAATTTTCATAACTTTTTTTAACAAACGCATCTACAAAGCGTTTAAGTTCTATTTTTTTAGTACCGCCAGAAATCAAAGCGATATCATCTTCTAAAAAATTTGCAAATTCTTCACTGCACTTAACAATGAAATCTTTTGCATTAACATTAACAATGACTTGTTTTAGATTATCTGCCAAGAACAGCCTCTATTTTCTTATAAATATCTTCGCTTTCTATATTGCGAGATTTAAGTTCTTCTTCTAAACGCATGATTTGATTACTTTTTGCTTCATTTTGTGCTTTAACGCTTACAAGCTCATTTCTTAAAGCCTCATTGGCTTCGCAAACTTCGTTATACTTTTCAATTAATTCATTTACTTTATCTGTCATAGTATTGATTATTTTTTCATCAAACATATTTTTGCCTTCTTAAAAAATTTGTAATTTATGGAAAATATTATTTGATATTGTAGCAGAAAAAAATTTAAATTTAGGTTTTTATTGTCAATTAATTTTTAATTAAAGCATTTTCTTTTAAAATTTTTTCAAAAATAAAAATAAAGTAGAAAAATGTTAGAACTTACCAGCGAATTTAAACCTAGTCCTGATCAACAAGAAGCCATAAAAGGTATAGTAAAAAGCATAAAAAAAGGCAACAAATATCAAACCTTACTAGGCGTTACAGGAAGTGGAAAAACCTTTACCATGGCAAATGTCATTAAAGAACTTAATATACCCACTCTTATCATGAGTCACAACAAAAGCCTTTGTGCACAACTTTATAGCGAATTTAAAGGCTTTTTTTCTAAAAATCATGTGGAATATTTTATATCTTATTATGATTATTATCAACCTGAAGCCTATATCCCACGCACTGATGTTTTCATAGAAAAAGATAGCTCTACTAATGAAGACTTAGAGCGTTTAAGACTGAGTGCTACTGCTTCTCTTTTAAGTTATGAAGATGTAGTTTGCATAGCTAGTGTTTCGGCAAATTATGGACTTGGTAATCCAAATGAATACATAGGCATGGTTTTAATCTTTGAACTAGGTATGCAAATTTCACAAAAAGAACTTTTAAAAAAACTTGTAGATATGGGTTATAAAAGAAATGATAATTTTTTTGATCGTGCAGATTTTAGAGTTCAAGGAGATATTATAGATATTTATCCAGCTTATTATGAAGATGAAGTAGTAAGACTTGAATTTTTTGGCGATGAGCTTGATGCTATGTATCATTACAATGTTTTAGAAAATAAAAAAGGTAAAGATTTAAAACGCTTCATACTCTATCCTACAAGCCAGTTTAGCGTGGGCGAAACAAGATTAAAACAAGCGATAAAAGACATAAAAGCAGAACTTAACGAACGCCTTGCTTATTTTGAACATGAAAATAAACTCGTAGAATATCAACGCCTTAAACAAAGGGTTGAATTTGATCTTGAAATGCTTACAAGCACAGGAATGTGTAAAGGAGTTGAAAACTATGCAAGGCATTTAACAGGACTTAAAGAAGGTGATACTCCTTATACGCTTTTTGATTATTTTGCGATTAAAGATAGAAAATTTCTTGTTATAGTCGATGAAAGCCATGTATCTTTACCACAATTTAGAGGTATGTTTGCAGGAGATAGAAGCAGAAAACAAACCTTGGTGGATTATGGTTTTCGTTTGCCTTCAGCCTTGGATAACCGTCCTTTAATGTTTGATGAATTTATCCATAAAAATTGTCAATTTCTTTTTGTTTCAGCCACACCTGCACCTTTAGAACTTGAACTGAGTAAAGAAAACATCTTTCATCAAATCATGCGTCCTACAGGACTGCTTGATCCTTTAATAGAATTAAAAGATAGTGATAATCAGGTTGAAATTTTATTTGATGAGGCTAAAAAAGTCATACAAAGGAATGAACGTGTTTTAGTGACTGTGCTAACTAAAAAACTCGCTGAAGAACTTACAAGGTATTATTTAGAGCTTGGTATAAAAGTCAAATACATGCACTCAGACATCGATGCTATAGAACGCAATGAAATCATAAGAGGTTTAAGAAGCGGTGCTTTTGATATGCTAATTGGCATTAACTTACTTAGAGAAGGACTAGATCTACCTGAAGTTTCACTCATTGCCATTATGGATGCAGATAAGGAAGGATTTTTAAGAAGCACTACAAGTTTAATCCAAACCATGGGAAGAGCAGCTAGAAATGTCAATGGTAAGGTTTTGCTTTTTTGCAAAAAAATCACAAAATCCATGCAAGAAGCTATGGATACCACCAATGAACGCCGCAAACTTCAAATGGCTTATAATAAAAAACACAATATCACGCCAACTTCAGTCAAACGCCATATTGAAGAGAGTTTGAAAAATGAAGAGGATTTAGGCGAAATTTATCACAAAGGTAAAAAACTAGAAAAAATGCCTGCTAGCGAAAGAGCTAAACTTGTCAAAGAGTTAAGAAAACAAATGCTTGAAGCAGCTAAAGCACTTGAGTTTGAAAAAGCTGCTGCTATTAGAGATGAGATTAATAAATTAAGGGATTTATAATAAAAATATATCCCTTGTTCTAACTCCTGCCTCATTAAGTAAAGCACTTAAAATTTCATACTGAAAGTCTTGCAAGGGACGTTTTTCTTTTAAAACTATACCTATAACCCCTTTAGTTTTTTCCCATCTTCTATAGGTAAATACATAGCATTAGCATTAGGCAGGGTATTTGTACAAACACCTGCTCTTTCTTTATTTGTTGCAACCCATTGAGCAATAGCAATCTCATCAGCACTAAAACAATTTTTTAACATTTGCTTATCATCGTTAAAAAACAACAAAGGTTTCGATAAAATATTGTTTTTATTTATAGGATAAATAATAATAGGCAAATTTAATAATTTTAAAGCTTGATTTCCAAGTTGTTCCCAAAGCTCTTGTTTGCTTTTCACTCTTGCTAAATTTTCACTATTTTCAAGCAAAATAGCTGTTCTATAAGCTCTTTTAGTGAGTTCTTTAGATTGCAATTTTAATCTTCTAGTAAAAACAGCTGTTAAAAATCCAACTATAAACATGGTTGTAAAAGTAATAATATTTCCACTATCATGAACTTTAAGACTAAAAATAGGTTCTAAAAAGAAAAAATTATAAATCAAAACACTTACCAAAGAAGAATAAAAGGCGAAAATTTTATTATCAGAAATAAAAGAAGAAGCAAAAACTGCTAAAATAAAAATCATAACCATATTACTTGGCTGAGTATTAAATTTATGAAATACAAAAGCTATAAAAGTTGCTAAAAGCAAAACTCCTGTGATTTTTAAAAAACCTAAAAAATCAAAACCTTTTTTTACTTCGTATTTTAGGAGTAGAAATTTGATTTTCATTAACAAGATATAAATCAATATTGGGTGCTTTTTTAGCAACAGCTTCAAAAATCTCTTCTTTAAACTTTTTTTATCTTTATTTTTACCTAAAACAATTTTAGAAACATTGCTAAGACTTGAATACTCTGCAATTTGTCTTGCTATATCATCATATACGCTAATGATTTCAGCATCAAAACTTTTAGCTAGTTCTATATTTTCTTCTAAGGCTTTTTCTTCTTTAATATTGGGATTTTTTATATAAAGCGCACTCAATTTAGCATGAAAAGCTAAAGCAAGTCTTGCAGCCGCACGAATAACCTTTGCATTTGAAGCATTAATACAAACTAAAATATGCTCTCCAGTATGATAAGCTAAATCATCATTAATAAGCCTTTGTTTACTTGCTCTTAAATTCACTCTTGAAGCAAGTCTTCTTAAGGCAATCTCACGCAAAGCTATAAGTCTTTCTTGGCGAAAGAAATTTTCAAGTGCTAGTTTAGCTTGTTTTTCCTTATAAATTTTACCATCTTGCATTCTTATTAAAAGCTTATTAGGTTCAATATCAACAAGTTCAACCTGATCAGCCTCATCAAAAATACGATCAGGAATACGCTCTTTAACTTCTATCTTACTGATATTAGCGACTAAATCATTTAAGCTTTCTAAATGTTGTATATTTAAAGTAGTATAAACATCAATCCCTGCTTTTAGAAGTTCTTCTATATCTTGAAAACGCTTTTCATTACGCAAGCCTTTAGCATTAGTGTGTGCAAGCTCATCTACTAAAACCAAAGCAGGCTTTCTCTTAAGGGTAGCGTCTAAATCAAATTCTTTTAATACTATATTTTTATAAGGAATTTCAAGATTAGCTATACTTTCAAAACCTTGTGCTAAAGCCATTGTTTCAGGTCTATCGTGAGGCTCTATATAGCCTAAAACAACATCAACTCCATTATCCCTTAAAGTTCTGGCTTCACTTAACATAGCATAAGTTTTTCCAGAACCTGCAGCATAACCTAAGAAAATTTTTAATTTTGCAAGTTTGTTTTTTTCTTCTTCCTTAGCTTTAACCTCAAGTTTTTTAAGAATTTGTTCAGGACTTTGTCTTTGCATGTTTATTCTTTTTTCATGGCTTTAGCAATAGCTATAAACATTAACCTTTTCTTCCCCAAAAATCCCTAAAAATTTAGACTCTGTATTTTCTTGAATGATTTTTTCTAATTCTTCTTTGGTGATTTTTGAAGATTGACTTATCCTAGGAATTTGCACTAGGGCTGCTTGAAGACTGATATGACGATCAAGTCCTGATCCTGAAGCGCTTAATAAATCCAAAGGAATTTGTTCTTTTGTAATTTGCGGATTTTCATCTAAAAATTTTTGCAAATCTTTTTGCACACGCTCTTTTAAAGCAGGATTTGACATAGCATAATTAAATCCACCTGAACTTACACTGCTTTCATTTGTATCACTTGTATTGTAATTTGATACAGATGCTCTTGAATGTAGAAAATAAGGCTTATTAAAATCTTGACCCAAAAGTTTTGAACCTACCGCTTTGCTTATATCCAAAGTCGGACGACCTTCTTTATCCACTAAACTTCCACTTGATTGATAAGGAAAAATAAATTTTGCAACTGTATTTAAAGCAAAAGGATAAATAAGAGTACACAATATTAGCATTACCACAAAAAAACTAAGCAAAGTTCTAAGCATATCACACTCCTAAAATTCTAAGTATCCAAGCTGTAGGAATATCAATTATTTTTATCCCTATAAAAAGTGCTATCATACCACCTAAACCATAAATACTCAAATTTCTTAAAAGCAAATGCTCACTTTTCATAGGCTTAAATTTAACTCCACGCATAGCAATAGGTATGAGCAAAGGTATAATAATAGCATTAAAAATAAGTGCTGATAAAATAGCGCTTTGCGGGGTAGCCAAATGCATAATATTTAAAATTTGCATTTGAGGTAAAACCACACTAAACATAGCAGGTAAAATAGCAAAATACTTAGCAATATCATTTGCCATACTAAAAGTTGTAAGACTACCTCTAGTAATAAGCAAACCTTTTCCTATTTCAACCACTTCTAAAATTTTAGTAGGATTAGAATCAAGATCTATCATATTGGCTGCTTCTTTGGCTGCTTGAGTTCCTGAGTTCATAGCTATACCTACATCAGCTTGTGTAAGAGCTGGAGCATCATTGGTTCCATCTCCTGTCATGGCTACTATCTTACCTTGGGCTTGTTCTTTTTTAATGGCTTTTATTTTATCTTCAGGCTTGCATTCTGCTATAAATCCATCAAGCCCTGCTTCTTTAGCTATAGTAGCTGCTGTTAAAGGATTATCTCCGGTACACATTAAAGTTTTTATGCTCATTTTTCTAAGCTCATCAAAGCACTCTTTAAGTCCTGGTTTTACTGTATCCTTTAGATAAATCACTCCTAAAATTTTTTCATTTTTACACACTACCAAAGGAGTGCCACCGAGATTTGAAATTTCCATTACCTTGGTTTCTAAATCGCTAGGAATTTTTCCATTCATTTCGCTTATATAAGCTCTTATAGCATCAAAAGACCTTTGCGAATTTTTGTATTATCTTGCAAATCCACACCACTCATTCTATTTTGAGCGCTAAATTCGATAAATTCTTTAATATCATTACCTTCTAATTCATAACCCATTTTTTGAGCCAATGTAACTATGCTTTTACCTTCTGGAGTTTCATCTTTTAAAGAGGATAAAACACAAGCTTTAATCATTTCTTCTTTACTTATACCTTGAACTTCATAAAATTCATTTGCCAAACGGTTTCCAAAAGTAATCGTTCCTGTTTTATCTAAAATCATAGTATCAACATCACCACAACTTTCAACAGCCTTGCCTGAAAGTGCGATCACATTAAAACGCGTTACCCTGTCCATACCTGCTATTCCTATAGCTGATAAAATCCCCCCTATAGTTGTAGGAATAAGACATACAAGCAATGCTACTAACCATGAAATAGGCAAACTCACGCCTAAAAATTGCATAAAAGGATATAAACTTACAACCACCACCAAAAAACTCAAACTAAGCACAATTAAAAGAGTATTAAGAGCAATTTCATTTGGAGTTTTTTGACGCGCAGCACCTTCTACAAGATTGATCATTTTATCTAAAAAACTTTCCCCAGCTCCAACTAAAATTTTAATCTTTAAAAAATCAGTTAAAACCGTAGTCCCACCTGTAACAGAAGAAAAATCACCGCCCGCTTCACGCATAACAGGTGCACTTTCACCTGTAATAGCTGATTCATCAACACTTGCAGCACCTTCTATAATTTCTCCATCATTAGGTATAAGTTCACCTGCTTTAACTAAAACTATATCACCTATTTTTAACTCGCTAGAATTAAGCATTTCTTCACTGCCATCACTTTTTATGCGTCTAGCTTTAGAATCCTTTTTGCTTTGTCTTAAGGTAGCTGCTTGGGCTTTACCCCTTCCTTCTGCAATACTTTCTGCAAAATTTGCAAAAAGCAAGGTTACAAATAAAATAAAAGTGATTAAGATGTTATAAATTCTTTCATCAGAATTTCCATTAAACAAAGTAGGAAAAATACTTAAAATCAAAGTAAGAATCGATCCAACTTCCACCATAAACATAACAGGATTTTTTACCATAAAGCGTGGATCAAATTTTAAAAATGCTCCTTTTATGGCATTATTTAAAATTTCTTTTGTAATGAGTTTATTTTGTTTTTTAGACATTGACTCTCCTTAATGCCATAAAGATAAATATTCTGCAACGCTTGATAAAGTAAGCACTGGAAAAAAAGTAAGTGCAGCAAAAATATATATAATACAAACAAGCACAAACATAAAAGTTAAATTATCCGTTTTTAAAGAATTTGCAGTATTTTCTTGTGTATTTTTAGCCAAAAGCGATCCAGCTATAGCAAGCTGAGCTATTAAAACCAAATAACGCCCACAAAACATAGCAAAAGCTGTGCTTAAATTCCAAAATAAATTATCATCTTTTAAACCTTCAAGTCCTGAACCATTATTTGCTGCCGAAGAACTAAATTCATACAAAATTTAAGCCAAGCCATGAAAGCTAGGATTGCTTATACTATCTTTTGCAAAAACAACAGCTAATGCACTTAAAACAAGGATTAATAAAGGATGGATAAGAATTACCAAAGCTATAAGCTTCATTTGTGCGCTTTCTATTTTTTTACCCAAGAATTCTGGAGTTCTACCTATCATTAATGCACAAATAAACACGGTTAAAAGCACATAAATAATCATATTCATAAGCCCTACTCCTTCGCCACCGAAAGCTACATTTAGCATCATATTTAGCAAAGTAGCACTGATACTTAATGGATTTAAACTATCGTGCATATTATTGACGCTTCCTGTAGTAAAAGCAGTAGTTACAGCACTAAATAAACTCGAACCATCTGTGCCAAATCTTATTTCTTTACCTTCCAAATTTCCCAAATTTGCATTTAAACCCAAAGAATCCAAATTTGGATTTGACATTTTTTCGCTAAAATAAATTAAAAGCAAAGAAATGATAAAAATAATCCCCATTGCACCAAAAAAACCACCCCCATTTGTCCCTAAATGTTTTATAGACTCAAGAGCTGCAACAGGACCTGTGGCAATGCTTTGAAATTTATTTTCTAAAGTAAGCACGCTAAAATTTGCGTGATAGTTTTGCACCACGCCTTCAGAGATAAAAATTACAGCCAAAATAAAACTTAAAGGCAACATCAAACGCGTAATAATACGCGTAAAATCTTCATAAAATTTCCCATTTGCATACCACATAAAGCACGACAAAAAGCCATACAAGCAGAATATCCACTCGCACTTGAAACAAACATAGCAAGCAAAATGCCTGTATTTTGCGAAAGCAAACTTAAAGCATTCTCTCCACTATAATGCTGAAGGTTTGTATTTGTAATAAAACTAATTACAGTATTTAAATTCAAATCCCCTTATCATAGCATTTATCGAATTGGGATTTAAAAAAGTTTATCTTGTAAATAAAAAATCACAAAAGAAAAAATAGCCACTAAGGCATTAAAAGCAATTAAATGCAAAGAATATTTTTGCCAAGTCATATTTTTTCTATCAATTGCACAAATTTTATAAATTAAGTTATCAATTGGATTAAAAATAAAATCAAAAATAGTTTTTTTACAGCTTGCAATTTTATAAAGATAATTTCCAAAAATTAAAGCCAATATAAAAGCTATAATCAGTGTTATTAAAATTTCTAGCATATTTTTCCTTTAAAATTTTTCAGGATATAATAGAGCATAAAATAAATAAAGAGCAAGTATTAAGCTTAAAACTAGTAAAAATATCATCCGCTTGTCCTAGTTTGAATTTCACAAAAACGGATAAAAAACCATAAACTACCAAAAGCTAAAAGCAGAAGCAAAGCAAAGATAACATCCATAGGATAGCCCTTTCTCATTGATTCAAAATAGGATTTATTCTATCCTTGTTAAGCTTATATTTTGATTAATACTAATTTTATGATTTATTTATAATTTTTATTTACATTAAATAAAAAGACAAATGAAGAATTTAGCAGGAAAAATCCTGCTAAAAATTTTTAAAGATAACCTGCTGCCATAGCGATAAAATATCCTGCTATACAAGAAGTGATTACACCTATAAGACCTGGTAAAATAAAACTATGATTGATAACAAATTTACCAATGTGAGTAGTACCTGATCTGTCAAATTGTATAGTAGCTAAATCGCTTGGATAAGTTGGTAAAATATAATACCCATAACAAGCAGCCGCAAAAGCAACAATCACACCAGGTTCAACACCAATTCCTAAAGCCAAAGGAACAAAAGCCGAAATAGCTGCTGCTTGAGAGTTTACAAATTTTGAAATTAAAAGAAGCATTACAGCATAAGTCCAAGGATGCTCTTTTACTATATCTCCAAGTGCTGCTTTCATCATAGGAGTGTGAACTGCAAACATAGTATCAGCCATCCAAGAAATTCCAAAAACCGCAACAAGTGCTATCATACCTGATTTAAAAATTTCATTAGAGCCGATTTTCTTTGCATCTGTTTTAGTAAAGATGATAATCAAAGAACCTGCTAAAAGCATAAACATCTGAATAACTGAAACCATGGATAAAACATCCATTTTAGGATTGCCTAAAGCATCTACTTGAGGAATGCCATTTTTTACAACTTGTCCCCAGTTTGGACGCAAGAAATCAAATACACCTAATAAAGCCACTAAAGCAATAGCTCCTAAGAAAATCCACATTGCAACCCAATTGCTTTTTGGAAGTTTAACACCTAAAAGTGTTTTAGAATCCCCATAAACATATTTTTTAAATTCAGGATCTTTAAGTTTTTCTTGAAATACTTCATCTTTATCCAAATCTTTTCCTCTAAACCAAGAAAAAATTCCTATACACAATACACCAAATAATGTACTAGGTATAGTAATTTGAAGAAGATTAATATAACCATCAAAACCTGCTAATTTATGATTAGCATTTAAAAGCAAAGCAGTCAAACTCACAACAGCCACAGATACAGGAGATGCAATAATACCCATTTGTGATGATATAGAAGCTGCCGCCATTGGACGCTCAGGACGAATACCGTTTTTAATCGCTATATCATAAATAATAGGCATAATAGTATAAACCACATGTCCTGTTCCACAAAGTATAGTCAAAAAGCAGGTTACAAAAGGCGCTAATATTGTTAAAAACTTAGGATTGCGTCTTAAAATTCTTTCTGCTATTTGAAGCATAACATCCAAACCACCACTTGCTTGCAAAGTTGCACTCGCAACCACTACCGCTAAAATCGTAAGCATAACATCTATGGCTGGTTTTCCAGGCTTTATATGAAAAGCAAATACAAGCATTAAAATACCTATACCACCAAGTAAACCAAGCGCTATGCCGCCTTTTTTTGCACCGTAAAAAAGACAAATTAAAACGATAATGATTTGGATTGCAAATTGCCCTCCCTCACTAAGGCTTGTTAAAAAGTCCATTTTAACTCCTTTGAAAATTAATATTTAAAAACAGTTATTATTGTATCACATTTTTAAATTAAAGAATAATATTTCTAAAAATAAAACAATAATTTTTTATATTATTTAAATTAAATTTAAATATAAAACAAAAGTGTAATGGGTTTGATAGATTGATAGAATTTTATCCTTCAAGTTCATATAATTTTTTTCTATCTGTAGAACTTGCTATATTAAGATGTTTGCGATATTTTGTAATAGTTCTTCGCCCTATATCGACTTTAAATTCTTCTTTGATTAATTCTAAAATTTTACTATCACTTAAAGGTTTATTTCGATCTTCATTCTTTACCAAATTTGCTACAAATTCTTTAACACCTACGTTTGAAGTCTCTCCCTCTTCATCAAGAGCAAAAGCAAAAAAATCACGCAAGGGGATAAGTCCTCTTTCACAACTTAAATATTTATTTGCCACAGCTCTTGATATAGTCGAAGCATTGCGTTCTAAATCAAGTGCTAAATCCTTAAAAGTCATAGGTTTTATCTCTTTTCCCATAAAAAAATCATATTGATATTCTACTATCATAAGCCCTATTTTATAAAGAGTAGCTTTTCTCATCGCTAGAGCATCGACTAAATTTTTTGCTTCTTTGATGTAATGACTTAAAAAATCATGCTCTAAACCATCAGTTTGGATTGAAATTTCAGGATAATAATCATCATTGATTTTTACTTTAATTTCACCATTTTCTTTATAAACAAAAATATCAGGAACAATTATACGAGAATCTTCAAAATATTCCAAAAAAGGAGGAGTGCTAAAACGCTTAAGTACAGCCAATGCTTCTTTATATAAAGGCTCTTTGGTATAGTTTTGTATATTTTCAAAATCCATAATCAACATTCTACAAAACTCATCAATATCTTCATCTAACTCCATATTTTCAAGAGCAAATAAAAATGCTTCTTTATAATCTTTAGCTCCCACTCCTACAGGATCTAAAAATTTAAATCTTGCTCTTACTCGCTCAATTTCTTCCAAAGAATACTCTTTTAAAAATTCTTCATCGTGTTCAAAATATCCTTCCTCATTTAAGCATTCTATAATTTTTTTTGCAAGTTCTTGAGATTTGCTTGTAGGAAACAAAGGAGGAAGAATCTGTTCATTTAAAAGCTCATAAACACTTTTTTTGGCAAGTCCTTTACTATCCACAAAAGCCGAATTTACATTATGTTTATAAAATGAATCAAAATAATTCTTACCCTTATCATGAGTTTGTATCGAATCTTGAACATTTAAGAAAGGATTATCCTCAGCAAATTTATCTAAATTTTCTTTTAAATCCTCTATATTTGCTTGTAAAATCGGCAACCAAGAGCGTAAAGTTTGAGAAATTTTAGTCTTAGGTGCTTGGGTGATTTTTTGCTTTAACATCAATCAAGGAGTTTAAACTCCGCTCCTAAATAATACTTTTTCACGTCTTTATTGGTTGCAATTTCATCAGCATTCCCACTAGCAAGCAAAGAGCCCGATCTTATAACATAAGCTCTATCACAAATAGCTAAAGTCTCACGCACATTATGATCGGTAATTAAAACCCCAATCCCCAATCTTTTAAGCTCTTTAATTAAAGTTTGAATTTCAGCCACTGCTATAGGATCAACACCTGCAAAAGGCTCATCAAGAAGCAAAAACTTAGGTTCACACATCAAGCTTCTAGCGATCTCACAACGCCTTCTTTCACCTCCACTTAAACTTAAACCTTTCCTTAAACGAATAGGCTCTATACTTAAGAGTTCAAGCATTTGCTCAACTTTATCATGTAAAATTTTTTTATCTTTATAAAAAATCTGAGCCGCTAAAAGCAGGTTATCTTCTACACTTAAATCCTTAAAAATACTACTTTCTTGAGGTAAATAACCTATCCCTGATCTAGCTCTTTTATTTAAAGGATCTTTTGTCACATCTAAACCATCTAAAAGAACTTTTCCACTACTTGGAGAAATAAGTCCACATATCATATAAAAAGTTGTTGTTTTTCCTGCACCATTTGGCCCTAAAAGTCCTACAACTTCTCCGCTATTAACCTCCAAAGAAATTCCATGTATAATCTTAGTTTTTTTAATAATTTTTTCCAAATTTACAATTTCTAATTTACTCATAAATTTCATACTTTCTTTTGTCATCTTTAATGCTAATTTTAATCTGGATAGTAGAAATTCCAAATTTCATTAAAGTTTTTTTCAAATTTTCACCGCCCCATTCAACCAAATGCAAACCTTTTTCAAAAAAATTTTCAAATAAACCATTCGCTAAAAGTCCTTCTAAACCTTCTTGATAAATATCATAATGATAAATGCAAATATCATGATTTTCATATTTTTGCATAGTGGAAAAAGTTGGAGAATCTACCCTTGCATCAAGACCAAGAAATTTAACCCAAGCTTGCACCAAGCTTGTTTTTCCGCTAGCCAAATCTCCTTGAAGCAAAACAACACCTTCTTTAGGCATTATTTGAAGCATCGTTTTGATCTCATTTTTTGCTAAAATAAATTCTTTCATAATTTTACCACATATTCATTTTGTGCGTTTTTAGGAATGCTTTTCGTACTAGGTAGAGCTAGCACTTTATATTTTTGAGTGTATTCAGTAAAATGTAAAGTGATAATATCACCTACCTTAACCTCTTTACTCGCCTTAACAATAACGCCATTAATCCCCACTACACCACTTTTACACATATCTTCAGAAATAGCTCTTCTTTTCGTGATATTAACTACATTTAAAAATTTATCTACTCTCATAAAAGCAATTTTAGCAAAAAAAATCAATTTTTGGAACAAAATTTGCTTACGCCTTTGCTTTATTTTTTTAAGAAAATAGCAAGTAAAAACTTTTCTTTAATGAAATTTGGATACAATTTTATAATTTTCAAATCTATTTTAACAAAGGATATCTTATGAAAAATGAAGTAAAAAAAGTAGTTTTAGCGTATTCTGGAGGGCTTGATACGAGTATTATTTTAAAATGGCTTCAAGATGAATATAATTGTGAAGTTGTAACTTTTACAGCAGATATTGGTCAAGGCGAAGAACTTGAACCTGCGAGAAAAAAAGCCCTTTCTTTAGACATAAAAGAAGAAAATATTTTCATTAAAGATTTAAGAGATGAATTTGTTAAAGATTATGTATTTCCTATGTTTAGAGCCAATGCGATTTATGAAGGAGAGTATCTTTTAGGAACAAGCATAGCAAGACCACTCATAGCAAAAAGTCAAGCACAAATCGCCCTACAAACAGGTGCTGATGCGGTAAGCCATGGTGCCACAGGTAAAGGAAATGATCAAGTGCGTTTTGAACTTGGCTATCTTGCTTTTAGTCCCGATTTAAAAATCATCGCTCCATGGCGTGAGTGGGATTTAAACAGTCGTGAAAAACTCCTTGCTTATGCGCAAAAACATGGCATTGATATTTCTAAGAAAAAAGGAAAATCTCCTTATTCTATGGACGCAAATTTACTTCATATTTCTTATGAAGGACTTGTTTTAGAAGATCCTGCACACGCACCCCAAGAGGATATGTGGAGATGGAGTAAAAGTCCAAAAGACGCTCCAAATGAAAGTGAAATTATAGAACTTGATTTCCAAAAAGGAGATTTAGTAGCGATAAATGGAGAAAAACTAAGTCCTGCAGGACTTTTAACCAAACTTAACGAACTAGGCTGCAAACACGGTATAGGACGCCTTGATATAGTAGAAAATCGCTATGTAGGCATGAAAAGTCGTGGTTGTTACGAAACTCCAGGCGGTACCATACTTTTAAAAGCACACAGAGCGCTTGAAAGCATCACGCTTGATAGAGAAGCAGCACACTTAAAAGATGAACTCATGCCAAAATACGCAAGTTTAATTTACAATGGCTATTGGTTCTCGCCTGAAAGAATGATGCTTCAAGCCTTAATCGATGAGTCTCAAATTCACGCCAATGGCAGAGTAAAACTCGAGCTTTATAAAGGCAATGTGATGGTTATAGGACGCGAAAGCGCGAACGATAGCTTGTTTAACGCAGCTTATTGTACTTTTGAAGAAGATGAAGTGTATAATCAAAAAGACGCAGCAGGCTTTATCAAGCTTAATGCTTTGCGTTTTATCATCGCAGGAAAAAATGGAAGAAAAATTTAATAAAGGAATAAAATGAAAGTATTATTAATCAAAGATGTAAAAACACTTGGAAAAGCAGGTGAAGTAAAAGAAGTAAAAGACGGTTACGGACAAAATTTCTTAATCGCCAAAGGCTTTGCTAAAGCAGCTACTAATGAAGTTTTAAGAAAATATGAAAGCGATAAGAAAAAAGAGGCTGAAAATTTACGCTTTGAAATCGCAAATTTAGAAAAACTCAAAGAAGAACTTAGTAAAATCACTCTTGAAATTTCAAAACCTGTAGGTGCAAATGGAAGTTTGTTTGGTGGTGTAACCAAAGATGAAATCGCTCACGCTCTAAAAGAACAAAGCCATATAGAAATCGATAAAAAAAGTTTAGAATGCGATACCTTAAAAAGCTTAGGAATCCACGAAGTAAGCGTAAAACTTGGACACGCAATCCATGCTAAATTTAACATAAACATAAAGGCAGAATAATGTTTCACGCAACAACGATTTTAGCTTACAAAGGTAAAAATAAATCCGTAATCGGTGGAGATGGACAAGTAAGCTTTGGAAATACAGTGCTAAAAGGCAATGCTGTAAAGATTAGAAAACTCAACAATGGCAAAGTTTTAGCAGGTTTTGCAGGATCAACAGCTGATGCTTTTAATCTTTTTGATATGTTTGAAAATCTCCTTCAAAGTTCTAAAGGCGATCTTTTAAAAGCAGCAATTGATTTTTCTAAAGAATGGAGAAAAGACAAATACCTAAGAAAACTTGAAGCCATGATGCTTGTACTTGATAGAAATCACATTTTTCTACTTTCTGGTACAGGCGATGTGGTCGAACCTGAAGATGGGCAAATCGCAGCCATAGGAAGTGGTGGAAACTATGCACTTTCAGCTGCTAGAGCCTTAGCAAAACATGCCAATTTAGATGAAGAAGAACTTGTAAAATCAAGTCTTCAAATCGCAGGTGAAATTTGCATTTATACCAATACCAATATCAAAACTTATGTAATTGAGGATGAGAAATGAATCTAACTCCAAAAGAAATTGTTAAATTTTTAGATGATTATGTTATAGGACAAAAAAAAGCTAAAAAAATCATAGCTATAGCTTTAAGAAATCGCTACCGCAGAATGCAACTTAGCCCTGAATTACAAGATGATATCGTGCCTAAAAATATCTTGATGATAGGTTCTACAGGTGTGGGAAAAACAGAAATCGCTAGGCGTTTAGCTAAAATGATGGGCTTTCCTTTCATCAAAATCGAAGCGAGTAAATATACTGAAGTAGGTTTTGTAGGTCGTGATGTAGAAAGTATGGTAAGAGATCTTGCCAATGCGGCTTTAAATTTAGTAAAAAACGAACAAAGGGAAAAAAACAAAGATAAAATCGATGAATTTATAGAAAATAAAATTTTAGAAAAACTTTTGCCACCTTTACCAAAGGGTATCAGCGATGAAAAACAAGAAGAATATAAAAACAGTCTTGAAAAAATGAGAACTAAACTAAGAAATGGCGATCTTGATGAAAGCACTATAGAGATAGAAATTTCACAAAATATGTTCGATACCAATCCTAACCTACCTCCTGAAATGGGTGCAATGCAAGATATAGTTAAGGTTATAGGCGTTGGCAGTAAAAAAGTCAAAAAAGAAATGAAAATCAAAGACGCTAAAAATGCTTTAAAAAACGAAGCAGGAGAAAAAATCCTAGATCAAGAAAGTATCAAAAGTGAAGCCTTAAAAAGAGCGGAAAATGAAGGGATTATTTTTATTGATGAAATCGATAAAATCGCTGTTTCAAGTGGAAATTCAAACCGCCAAGATCCAAGTAAAGAAGGGGTGCAAAGAGACTTACTTCCTATAGTAGAAGGTTCAAGCGTGCAAACAAAAATAGGTACTTTAAAAACCGATCATATTCTTTTTATCGCCGCAGGGGCTTTTCATCTTAGCAAACCAAGTGATCTTATCCCTGAACTTCAAGGACGCTTTCCTTTAAGAGTGGAATTAGATAGTCTTGATGATAAAGCTCTTTATGAAATTTTAACACGCCCTAAAAATTCACTTTTAAAACAATACTCTCAGCTTTTAAAAACTGAAAATTTAAAACTTGAATTTGATGATGAAGCTATTAAAGAAATAGCGAAAATAGCTTCAAGAGCCAATGAAGAAATGCAAGATATAGGTGCTAGACGCTTACATACTGTGATAGAAAAATTACTTGAAGATCTAAGCTTTGAAGCTGATGAGTATGCGGGTAAAAAATTTGTAGTGGATAAAAAAATGGTAGAAGAAAAACTCGGAGATATCATAGAAAATAAAGATCTTGCAAGGTATATTTTGTGAAAAGTGGCTTTGTTAGCATCATAGGGCGCACTAATGCAGGAAAAAGTACTTTAATCAATTCCTTATTAGAAGAAAAAATCGCCCTAGTTTCTCACAAACAAAACGCCACAAGACGTAAAATCAAAGCCATAGTGATGCATGAAAAAAATCAAATCATTTTCATCGATACCCCAGGACTTCACGAAAGCAGTGCTAGGCTTAATCAACTGCTTGTCCAAAGTGCTATTAAATCCATGGGGGATTGTGATGTGATTTTATTTGTGGCGAGTGTTTTTGATAGTACAAAAGACTATGAAAATTTTCTTAGTCTAAACCCACAAGTACCACATATCATCACTTTAAATAAAGTAGATTTAACCGACAATACTACACTTTTAAAAAAACTTAGCGAATATGCAAAATTTAGCCAACATTTTAAGGCTATCATTCCTTATTCTTCTAAGAAAAAAAGCTATAAAAAAGGCTTGTTAGATGAGATAGTAAAATATCTTGACGAACATGAATATTTTTATGATCCTGAATTTTTAAGTGCGAGTAGCGAAAAAGAAATTTATAGAGATTTCATACTTGAAAGTATTTATGAAAATTTAAGCGATGAGCTTCCTTATAGTAGCGAAGTGCTTATCCATCGCACCAAAGACACACCTAATCTTTTAATCCTAGAAGCCAATATCATCACAGATACAAACTCTCACAAGGGTATGCTTATAGGAAAAGAAGGGGCAACTTTAAAAAGAATAGGCAAAGATGCACGCTTTAAAATTTCAAAACTTGCCCAAAAAAAGGTACTTTTAAAGCTTTTTGTAACAGTGAAAAAAAACTGGCAAAAAGATGAAGAATTTTTAAAAAAACTTCTAAATGATGAAAATTAATTCATTAAATAAAATAAATTTTATAAAATCTACAGATTTACTTTATGCTCAAAGAACGGGAATATCCAAAGAAGACGAACTTTTTAACAATTTAACCGCAGATTTTAAGCTAAGCAAACCCTTTGACTATCAAATAGCTTTTTTTAAACATAATGAAATTTATCATTGTTTTTTAGCACCTGTTTACAAATTGAAAAAAAGTCGTTTTTGCTTTCCCGAGCCTTTAATTTTTCAAGCTTTATTTGATGAAAGATTTATTGAGGAAAGTGATTATTGTGTTTTAAATTTATATGATCAAACTTTATATTTATATTTTTACCAAGAAGGAAAATTTATCAATTTTAAAAAAATCGAAAATTTCAACCCAAGTAATATGGATTTATTTTTTAAACAAAATCGATTTATAGAACTTTTAAAACACTATGAAAGCAAATTGCTACTTTATCAGGATTTGGATACAATCAAACATTACTTCTCATCTCAAATAAAATGTTTAAATCTAAATGATATTCTTGATAAAAATAGTTTATTGAAATTAAGTTCATATAGTATAAAAAATCTAGATCAAAATTGTAATTTTATCAAGCATAATAAAATAAAAATATCTATTTCTTTTAAAATTATATTAATATTTATTTTTAGCTTTAGTCTTAGCATGATGACTTTATTATTTAAAGATTTTATAGAGTACAAACAAAATAAGGAAATT